>Ga0302309_10000423_pt1 | contig 48576 bp, 46 predicted proteins | sample III_Palsa_N1_1_FD_200453 | JGI IMG/M metagenome (GOLD analysis project Ga0302309, IMG submission 200453) | Peat permafrost microbial communities from Stordalen Mire near Abisko, Sweden - III_Palsa_N1_1 | ecosystem: Environmental > Terrestrial > Soil > Palsa > Peat permafrost | place: Sweden...
TTAAATGATTGTTTTTTCATAATAACTAAATTATACTGCAATCCATGCAACAACGTAAAGTCACCTATAAAATGTATCCATCGATAAGTTAAAAAATACTGTTGGCAGATATGTTGGGTGTCCACCGAAGAAGCTGGTCTTTATTGGGTTGAAATACCCACCCGCTCTGTGAAACCTTCACAGACCTGCCACGGCTGTGGTGTTCAAGTCAAAAAAACCTTAAGCGAACGTATTCATCATTGTGACTGTGGAGCAAGTTGCTCTCGTGATGAGAATTCCGCTAAGGTTATGCTGAATTGGGCCCTTTTTGGTAACCCAAGCGGTCAGGAATTGGCCGAAGTGTGGAGCGGCGATAACGCTGTGTTGAAGCACGAAACCCACTCTATAATGCTTTCCGAGAGCCCTCGGTTGCATTTAGAAATACAAGGGGGTAATTCATACAACCTAACCAAACTTACATTAATTACATTTTAAAAAACTCTTTACAAAACTTGTATAATCACTTTTTTAATTATATTATGGCTTAATTTATACTGGTTAAAATATATGAATCTAAGTACTTACCCTAATTTACGGATGCGTCGTTTACGTGCCGCTGCTTTTAGTCGTGATTTAGTACGCGAGACTCATTTAACTACACAAGATTTAATTTACCCCCTTTTTGTTATCCCTGGTAAAAATAAACAAGAGCCCATTCATTCTATGCCAGGTATAGCTCGCTTAAGCTTGGATTTATTAATCAAAGAAGTTGCAAGCATTGTAGCACTCGGTATTCCTGCAATTGCTTTATTTCCTGTGATAGAGCCCGCAAAAAAAACCTATTGTGCGAAAGAGGCGTATAACGATAACGGTCTTATTCAAGAATGTGCTCGTGTTTTAAAGCAAGAATTTCCAGATTTAGGATTAATTGCTGATATTGCTTTAGATCCTTTTACACTGCACGGGCATGATGGCTTAATGAATCAACATGGCTACATTCTAAATGATGAAACCAATGAAATTTTAGCTAAACAAGCATTATCCTATGCTCATGCTGGCATCGATATAGTGGCTCCTTCTGACATGATGGATGGACGCATAGGTCTTATTCGACAAGTATTAGAAGCAAATGCTTTTACTAATACCGGAATATTAGCGTACGCAGCTAAATATGCTTCTAGTTTTTATGGACCTTTTAGAGAAGCAGTAGGCTCTAAATCTTCTCTAGGGACTGGAACTAAAGCAACCTATCAAATGGACCCTGCCAATAGCGACGAAGCCTTAAGAGAAATTGCCTTGGATTTACAAGAAGGCGCCGATATCATTATGATAAAACCAGGATTACCTTATTTAGATATTGTCTACAAAGCAAAACAAGCTTTTAAAGCGCCTACTTTTGTATATCAAGTTAGTGGTGAATATTGTATGCAAATGGCAGCCATTCAAAATAATTGGCTTTCTGAAGATACTATACTTGAAACATTATTATGCATGAAACGTGCAGGAGCAGATGCAACTGTAAGTTATTTTGCTAAAAAAGCCGCTCTATTATTAAAGCAATAAAGTTTATTTAAAACGCCGAGCTTATATTAAATGCAAATTTATACGGCTTTTGCAGCGTATTGTCCATATGTTTCAATATCCTACTAAAAGAAAAATCATATTTGACAAAAGCTATTTGGCTTCTAAAGCCAAACCCTAGCGATCTACCAAAATTATTGACTATATCAGTTTTATTGTGGTTCCAAATACGCCCCCCATCTATAAAAGTAAATAGGTTGAGTGGTACTTTGTGGGAGTTTACCATTTTTTTGTAATTTAATTCTATAAAACCTGCAACCCCACTATCTCCTTGTATAATTGCCAAATCATAAGCTCGCCCAAAAACTTGACCTCCATATGAAATTTTTTCACTAGTCGGTAATGTAAAATGTGAATATTGTCCAGCAACTGAAAATGAGGCACTCCAACTCTCACTTACAGTCTGTAATCTGAAAAGTTGCGCATTCCAACGATTCAAACCTTGGTGTAAAATAATTTGCTGGTTGCTAGATGTATCGCGCTCATGTTTACGAGTTAGCCAATTAAGACTTTGATGAAATTCAAGGCTAAACAAATTAGCGCCGCCGTAATTATCACTGACATCATAAGCACTAAATAAAGATAGCTTGTCCAAATTATTAGCATAGATTTTTTGTGATAAAGCACTCATGGCATTTTGTTTATGCCCAATGCCGAGGCCTACTTTTAAGGTTTTCGCTCTACTGCGTAACAAAACATGATTGATTTTTATGACGCTTTCTTGAAAGCGAGTTCTCACTTGTAATGGCAATAAATTTTGTTGCATCCGAGCCTGATTAACATTATGGGTGGCACTAAGCTCTGTTCCTTTAATATTCACCGGTATCTTATAAGTTACATTTAAACTGTTGACATTTTTTATTTTAGGTGAATTTGAATACCCTATATGAAAAATACCATGCCTATTTAAGGCGCGGTAAGCACTATATTCTATTGCCGCCATATTTTCACTAGTATAAGTACTGCCATGATTATTAAAAGTTAACTCGCCAAAGTTTGGCATATTATTTAATTCCAGTAACAAATCTATTCCCCCGGGCCGGCTGTCAGAATGCAATTCGCGAGCTTTTAAGGTGGAATAAGCAGTTATTCCACCTAAATCATTTAAAGCCAGTAAATAATACTCTAAATCTTGTATTTTCAATGGGTATAAATTTTCCATAATATGGATTATTTGTTGCATTTTATTACTCAAGGGTAGGGCAGATTTTATCTCTATTTTTCTTGTATAGGCCTCCCATATTTCTATTTTTGCTTTACCGTTTACTATTTCTTGTTTAGGAATAAATGCTTGAGAGAAAATATAGCCTGCCGAAACGTAATACTTAGTAATTTTATCTGCTATATCATACAATTGTGCCAATGAAATTTTTGTACCTAATAATTCTTGATATAAGGCCTGTAAAGTAGCATTTGCATACGACACATTACCTATTATTGAAATATCTTTTAAAATAAAATGATATTGTTCAGCAGCTTTTGGTTTAGTGAGAGTAGTATCTTCAACCACGACCATAGGCTCTAGGGTGGAAGTAGGTTGTTCAATTTTCTGGGCATCAATACCTAGTTTACTACCATCAATGTAATTTTCGGGGTGAATAGCAGCATAGGAAACCCGTATCCCTAAAAATAAAAATAAAATCCATATATTCTTCACGCTTATCTTCGTCCGTTAATGCAAAGTTTTCCCTGTTTTTAATTTTAGTTTTATTGCATATTAAGCATATAACAAAGTTAGCTGTAGGTACACCTATAATGAAGGTCGAAAAAAAGTTATTTTACTTAGTAATTTTATTCCTTATTGTTAAGCTCTGTACTTAAGCTATTTAGTAACCCCTGCCTTAAAGAGGCTGTAGATAAAAAAATATTTTTAATATTTATACTAAGAATGAATGCTTTTAAAATAGCCATAGCCCAGGGTAACATTAAAGCTCTGTCAGGCTCTAAGCCAATTAACTCTAATCCAGTAGCTGTGTTAAATCCTAAAATATAAGCTTCTAATTCTATTATCGCGTGATAGTTCAGGCTATCAGTTGTATGATTAAAAAAAACTTCAGAGACTTTCTTTAAGTTATTGGCAATTCCAGCTGATAAAAAGCAAATTTCGTTATTTTGTATGACAAAGTTTTTGAAAGCGTGCATATAGGAATTTTGTAACCACTGTACGGCATCCCTAAATAGGGCAGGTGTAATGCATTTACCTGCAAAATATTTGTTTTGTAAGGTTATACAACCCACTTCTATACTCAAAGAATCTATAATAGTTGCTCCTTGCCCCAAGATTATCTCGCTACTCCCTCCCCCAATATCTATCACAATGGTTTTATCCTTGGTGGTTAGAGTGGTTTCTTGACTAATCACTCCTTGATAAATTAATTGGGCTTCTTTATTTCCCTCCAAAACTTCTATTGGCACCCCTAGAATAAGGCTAGCTTTGTTGATAAATTCTTCTTTGTTTTTAGCTTGCCTAATAGCACTAGTGCCTACTGCTTTAATCCCTACCAAAGCAATTTTGCTTAAGGAATGTTTGAATTGCGTTAATACCTTATAAGCCCGCTCTGTGGCAGATTTAGTAAGATAACCATCTTTATCTAATCCAGCCCCTAGTCGTACTGGCTCGCGCCATTGTTCTATAATTTCATAAGGGAATTTAAGACGTGCTAATGTTAGGTAAAAAGAATTAGAACCTAAATCTATTACCGCAATAAGGCGCTGCATCCCTACCATAGATTGTTCTGCCAAATACTACTCCCTCCCTATTATTCCAATTACCCAGCATATGTAAAAGGCTTAAGTTGACTTTGACAATCCCTATCTTGTAATATTTGTTTAAGTTTCTAAAACAAGAAACTTCTGGTACTTGTGGCAAGTAAAGTCATCATTAGATACTAAATCCCAAGAACCATCCTAATTTCAATACAGGAATTCTTCTTCTTTAATATAAGAAGAGAAAGATGTCAACCAAACACACGCTACCTGTTAAGAAACATTGTACCACCCTATTTTTCATTTAAGGAAAATGTAACTAAAATGAGTTTAAGCTCTACTTCAGATGCCACATTTGATAATGATGTTAATCGTTCGGCTATCCCGGTCTTAGTGGACTTTTGGGCAGAATGGTGTAAACATTGCCATACTCTAACTCCTGTTTTGGAAGAATTAGCCATAGACTATAGCAACAAAATAAAAATTATAAAGCTAAATGTAGACGAATGCCCTAACTCCACAGCAAAGTACGGAGTGCGTGGCATACCTAGTTTATTATTATTTAAGGATGGAAAAATGATTGCAACTAAATCCGGATACCAAACAAAAAGTCAATTAACTGAGTTCCTGGATTCCAATTGTTAATAAAAACGCTTGTAAAGCGCATATCTTTTAGTTTAGACTAAGCCATAAACGAATGACTCTCCTTTTGAAAGCCAAATGTTTTCTTAATGCTAAACTTCTTTCTTTAAACCCAACTTAGCGTAACTCATCAATGAAGAATCTTACAGAACTTAAGCAAAAATCTGTAGCGCAATTATATGAAATAGCTACAGAATTAGGCATCGACGATATTGCACGTTCCCGCAAACCTGAAGTTATTTTTGCTATCCTTAAAACTCTTGCGAGAAGAGGCGAGCATATTTATGGTAGCGGTGTATTAGAAATTCTACCAGATGGGTTTGGATTTTTACGCTCTGCAAATAGCTCATACTTGGCAGGGCCAGATGATATTTATGTTTCTCCAAGCCAAATTAAAAGATTTAATGCCAGAATCGGCGATCAATTAGATGGCCAAATTCGCCCTCCTAAAGATGGAGAACGATATTTTGCTTTATTAAAAGTCAATGAAATTAATTATGAGCCTCCAGAAGCTGCGCGCAATAAAATAGCTTTTGAAAATCTTACTCCTTTGCATGCTAATCAACGATTAATTATGGAAATCGGTAATGGTAGTACTGAAGATATTACCGGTCGCGTTATCGATTTAGTGGCTCCTATTGGCAAAGGGCAAAGAGGTCTTATTGTCTCACCGCCCAAAGCTGGTAAGACCATGAAATTACAAAAAATTGCAAACTCTATTGCGATTAATCATCCAGAATGCCACTTAATAGTATTATTAATAGACGAACGGCCTGAAGAAGTGACCGAAATGGCGCGCTCTGTAAAAGGCGAAGTCATTGCCAGTACTTTTGATGAGCCTGCTAGTCGCCATGTCCAAGTAGCTGAAATGGTTATTGAGCGCGCTAAGCGTTTAGTAGAGCACAAAAAAGATGTAGTTATCCTTTTAGATTCTATAACTCGTTTAGCACGTGCTTATAATACGGTTATCCCTCCTTCTGGAAAAGTATTGACCGGTGGTATAGATGCTAACGCCTTACATAGACCTAAAAGATTTTTTGGTGCAGCTCGCAATGTAGAGGAAGGTGGAAGCCTAACTATACTGGCAACTGCCTTAATAGATACTGGCTCTAAAATGGACGAGGTTATTTATGAAGAGTTCAAAGGCACCGGTAATCTCGAATTACACCTAGGAAGACGTATCTCCGAAAAGCGTGTTTATCCTGCAATTGATATAGCTCGCTCTGGTACTCGTAGAGAAGAACTCTTGGTAAGCCCAGATGAACTCCATAAAATGTGGATTTTACGTAAGATATTGCACCCAATGGAAGAGCTTGCCGCTATTGAATTTTTAATTGGCCGCTTAAAAGAAACGAAAACCAATAAAATTTTCTTTGAATCAATGAAAAGAAATGCAGGTGAAAAATGACTTTCTTTATTATAGGCAACTATGATAAACTTAAGTTGTCGACCATAGTCCCGTTGAAATAAGTATCCTGAACAGCTCTTATTTCTAGGCACGAACGTCACAAGACAAGTTAATATGAAATTTGAGTCTCAGGAGACATTACATGAAAAATCAACTATTCGTTGGAAATCTTAGCTTTAACACAACCCCAGAAGAACTAAAGTCTGCTTTTGCAGCCTATGGGGAAGTAGTAGAGGTTAAATTACCTGTCGATAGAGAAACCGGTCGACCACGTGGTTTTGGCTTTGTTACTTTTGAAAGCGCAGAAGAAGCCGAGCAAGCACTTGCTCTAAATGGCACCAATCTTAACGGACGTGATATTCGCGTGAATATCGCTGAAGAAAAGAAAGAAGGCGGTGGTCGTTCTGGTGGCGGTGGTCGTTCTGGCGGTGGCTTTGGTGGCGGCGGCGGTGGTCGTAGCTCCGGTGGCGGCTTTGGCGGCGGCGGCGGTGGTCGTAGCTCCGGCGGTGGAAATGGTGGCGGCAGATCACGCTCTGGCTATTAATTCTATTTCTTTGATGTCTTTCTCCCCATCTATGTGGGGAGAAAGCATTAATTCTGTACTCTTCTTATAGCATCTATGACTTTCTTCTAATAAATGCAAATCTTCTAGCACACTCCCTAATTCTTTATAAGCCTCAATAGATTCTTGCAAATTTATACTCCGCTCAAAGTAATCTCGCGCTTTACCCCATAGTCCTGCCGCTTTGGATAATCGACCCGCCGTTAGCAATAAAGCTGCCGATAAATGATCTGGCATCCATTTCTCGACTTTCTTTAATTGCATCGGCACATCTTGGGTCAAATTTTTGCCATATAGCAAAATCAAATTATCGCTCCAATAACGATTCAATATTTTTCTAAGCTCTGCTTCGATAGGAGATTTTAAATCATATATATCTTGTTCTATTAAGTATTTATAATAATTATGTACTAAATGTTCATTATTTTTAAAGTCATGCGGTATAGTAGCCCATAAATTTTGTAAAGCAGCTGTGCTTAAACTTAACTCGGCTAATCTTGCTTCATAAATATACAAACTGAATTGAATATATTTTTCTGGAGTAAAGAGAGCATTTTTTTTTAAAATTGGCAATATATCAATTAACTTGTCCCAGGCATGCGTCATACAGTATATTTCATATAAAAATTGTAAAATAATTTTATCTTTAGGATGGGCTTTTTGCAGCCATTCTAGCAAAGTGCTTATTTTGTACAGTATATCTTCTGTGGTATCAGTAAATAAGGGCATTAAGGTATTTTGCCTAAACAAAGGCTCCCGCTTTTTAACCAGGCTTAATAATTTTTGCAAGTACTCTATACTTTTTGCAAAATTATTTTGCTTAAAAGCGGCTCTTGCTAATAATAGTTGGGTGATAACATCTTTATCTTGACCGGTAAGCCTCAAACTATACTCAGCTTCTTGCCATAATCCAGTAGAATAATGTAAGAGTCCTTGATACGAATTTTTTAATTGAATTTTTTCTTTTCTTTGTATTAATAAAAGGCTGTAGCGTTTAGGTAAAGCCAATAAAGCAGCTATCCATTTGCAGAGATTATGTAATAACACAAAACTTAACATTACCATACATGCTGCAAGCCACAACGGTAATTCTATAGTCCAATTTGCATAAGAAAACAATGCATACCCAGGATCAAAAGATAATAAAAGCCCAGCTACTACTGCAAGACTTAATACTAGTGCACAATAGAATAATGCTTTTATCATTTCAATGCAGCCAATTGTTGCTCTACATGTAGTAGCGAATCGATAATATCCGGCAAGAGAGGTTGTAATTTAATCATTTTGAGCGACTCTATCCGTGTAATGGTGTTATTTACTGCCTCGGTTTCAAGATCAAAATCATCTTTTATTATATCAATTATTTCTTGCAGGCCCCATTCATACATTTTTGCATTTTTTAAAACTGCATTATATTTTACTTGCTCTAACAATAATTGTAATCGCGCTTGTACATAAGCTTGTTGTTCTTCATCTAATAAGGGAGCAATAGGCTGTGCATGATTCCTAATTTTGACTAGAGTTTGCAATTGTAAAATATTTTGCAGTAAATTTTTATACCAGGTAGATTCCACAACTATGGGCTGGGTAGGTAGAGAGAGTGGTTGATTAGACTGCAAATGCTTTAATGGCAAAGCCTTAATAAGAGGAACAATTTGTTGAATGGATACCCATATTGCTTCAATATCGGGCACAGGCACACTTAAAAGGCGCTCTTTATTATGTATTAAGGTAGTTTGTAAGGGCATGACTTTGAAATCCTGCATCTCTTTTAAACAGGTTTCAGCAGATTCTAACAAAAATGCCGCATTTTGAGGATTTTTGTTAATTTGTAAATGCTCTATACTTAAGCGAATATAATATTCAGCTTCTTTTAAATGCCAAGTGTTATCTGACGTGTGCAAACTTTCTTTGATGAGTTTTTGATGCTCTATCAATTGGGCTTTCAAACTAGCAAACATTTCTGCATCTTGAGCAAAAGAATGTACACGATTACTTACCGTTTGTAGTTTTTCTTCCAGTTGATGTATAGCCGATGACATTTTGTCTATCGTAATTTTCGATTCATTATTTTTATTTACTTGTTCCACTATTACATGCAGCATTCCCATTAGGCTCGCTATTACCATAGCCATCATAACCCATGTAAAAAGTAATATATTTCTTTTACGTGGTTTACTTTCTGTATACGTTACCATAGTAATTCCCTCATCAGTTTTTAATATTTTGATAACCTCTTGTTAATGCAAATAGTAAAGCCTCATCATCCGCACCTGTACTTTCTACAATATATATAAATCCTAGTTCGTGCGCATAAGCTTTCATCCGAGCCCCTACTACTACTACAGGGATACGCAACACCTCGTGTAGAATACATTTTTTTATATATTGCATTAAATAAGTTAACATTTCACAACTAGTTACTATCATGATATTAAAATTAAATTTGTTTTTAAGTTGTAAAAATTTTTCTTCTAGAAAATCCGGCGCTTTGCGCTCGTAGGCTGTAGTCACCGTGATGCAAGCTTGTCGCGCTGTTAATATATTAAGTAAATAATCTCTTCCCCCATTACCCCGAAAAATTATTATCTGCTTATCTTTAATATTTTGCAGCAGGGGATGCTCTACTAAAGTTTCACTATTAAAGGGAGGAAACGGCGGATGAAAAATAGGCCCTACTCCCCATCTCTGTAATTCTGTAGCTGTGCCAGCCCCTATAGCAAACCAATGTAGTGTAGGCAAAGTAGGCCAATATTCTTTAATGATTGGTAGACTAAACCGTACGGCTGTACGACTAATAAAAATAATATACGACATCATGGCAAGCTGCATTATCGCTTTTTTAAACTCAGCTTGATTACTGGCAGGACTTATTTCAATGAGGGGAAGAACATGCGGGATGGCGCCCACCGCTATAATTTTTTGACATAAATTCTCGCACAATCCTTTTGGCCGAGTTACTAAAATGTTTAATCCCTGTAAACTATTTTGCAAATTCTCTTCCTTATGAACGTTTTTCCCTTTGCAAATCCGCTAACAATGTTTTAGCCCCTTTACTCAATAAACGGCTACCTAGCGTTTTCCCTAATTGCTCGGCTTCCACCTTAGCACCTATCATTTTTTCTTGTATCAATGTCTGACCATCAATAGAGGCGACTAGTCCCTGCAAAACCAGGCTATCGTTGGCTATAAAAGCAAAGCCTCCAATAGGGGCTTCACAGCCTCCTTCTAACATAACATTCATACTTCTTTCTGCCAAGATACAGTTTGCAGTGTCTATATCATGTAAGACTGCAATAATTTCTTGTGTTGCTATGTCACTTGTTCGACATTCCAAGCCTAAAGCTCCTTGACCAACAGCCGGTAACATTTCATCCAAAAATACATGATTATATTTTTCTAAAAATTGCAGTCGTTGCAAGCCGGCTGCGGCTAATACAATAGCATCAAAATTTTCGGTTATAAGTTTATTTAAACGCGTGTCTATATTGCCTCTGAGGGGAATAATTTGTAGATCAGGACGCATTCTAAGTAACTGAGCTTGCCGCCTTAAACTAGAAGTCCCAACACGTGCTTTATGAGGTAAAGAATCTACGGTATAGCCTTTAGCAGACACCAAAACATCTCTAGGATCGTCTCTTTTTAAAATAGTAGCAATTTGCAAGCCAGCTAGCAGTTGTACCGGAATATCTTTCATACAATGTACCGCTATATCTGCCGATTCTTCTAATAAGCTATATTCTAATTCTTTTACAAATAAACCTTTGCCCCCAATTTTAGCTAAAGGTAAGTTCAAGATTTTATCACCTTGAGTTTTTATAGTTTTAATGCTTATAGCAATATCAGGATGAAAGCGCTGCAACTCGGCCGCGACAAATTCTGCTTGCCAAATTGCAAGTTTACTTTGCCGCGTTACAATCCTTAGTCTTTTCACACAGCCTCTTTTGCTTTAGTCCTTGTGCTAGCATGTTGAAATTTATTGGTTTTTGCAGGAGCTTTAGAAAAATTAAATTTTCTGTCTTTACTGCCTTCAAAATTTTTGGGTTTATTTTCATAATTCTTTTTAAAGCGACTAGGACCACCTGCAGCCGACTTTGGCCTACTATTGCTATTACTGAAAGCTGTTTTACTTTTCATTTTAGGTTCAAGCCCAGGGATAATTTCTGCATGTAAACGTACCCCGGTTAAGCGTTCAATACGATATAATTTAGCATTATCATCAGGTCCTACCAAAGAAATAGCTATTCCAGAAGCACCACTTCTACCCGTACGGCCAATTCTATGGATATAATCTTCAGGTTGAGCCGGTAAATCAAAATTAACCACGTGGGTAATACCTTTAACGTCTATACCTCGAGCGGCTACGTCGGTCGCTATTAAAATACGTAATTTGCCACGATGCATTTTTTCAATAGTCCGCATACGTTTAGCTTGTTTCATGTCACCATGCAGTGCTGCACATAATAAGCCGGCTGCATTTAAACTATCTGCCAAATCATCCGCGGCACGCTTGGTACCCGTAAAAACAATGGCTTGCCATACTTCTGGGGTATTTAATACATGCGATAAAAGCTGGCGTTTATGATTAATATTATCGGCACGCAACATGTGCTGAGTAATATCCGCATGCTGGTGTTTAGCATCTGTCAACTTCAAAGTTACTGGCTTTTGCAAGAAACGCTGAGCCACTTGATGTACTTTGCCTTCTAAAGTGGCAGAAAACAGTACCGTTTGACGTTTTTTAGGCAATTGTGACACGATATGATCCATATCATCTACAAAACCCATATCTAGCATTCTATCTGCTTCGTCTAATACTAATAATTCAATACGAGAATAGTCGACTCGCCCTTTTTGCATATGGTCCATCAACCTACCAGGCGTTGCGACCAAAATATCTAAAGGAGAACGTAACATGCGTTCTTGAGCGGGATAAGGCACCCCACCAGTTAAGCTACCAAACTTAATCCTCGTATAAGAACTAGCGACAGCAATAGCTTGAGTAATTTGAGTTGCAAGCTCTCTTGTCGGGCTTAATATAAGTACCCTAGGTCCTCGGCTATCTACTTTGCTTGGGAGCATTAACTTTTCAAGGGCTGGGATAATAAAAGCTAAAGTTTTACCAGCACCGGTTTGGGCAGAAGCCATTAAGTCATGACCTTCTAGTAGTAAAGGTATTGCTTCAGACTGTATATTAGTTGGATTTATAAATGAATTTGCTTTTAATGCTTTTAAAATATTTTCGTGAATAGGCATATCACTAAATACAGGAAGAGTGGGAGAATTTTCAATATTGGACACAGTATTTTCAGGGTTGATGATAGACATAACAGATTGCTCCTGCCAAAAAAATAATAAAAGTAGCCGTAAGGACACAAAAAAAAATTGTATTTCTAATAGCCACGCTAAAGTGAGATAAAGCGCGACTTTTGTTCCTTTATTTTAAGTTTTGGCAAAATTTAGGTTTAAAGACGAGCTTTCTATAAGTCAATTCACACTTGGACCTAAGTATACGGGAATATTTTTATTAAAGCTAGCCGTATGGAAAAGATAAAACGGTTAGTTGAATAACTTTTCCGTTATGATTGACCAACTAATATTAAATAAATCATGAATTTGGTGATATTACATTGAGGTGCAAATATAATTGCTATTCAAGTAAAAATAACATTGGCCGACAAAAAATTATTAATCAGTTTTTTATGCTTTCTTTATGGATATTTTTATAATGCGCGCCTACTTTAGCAAAGCGACACTCGTATTCTTAATGACGAAGCATCGCAGAACACTACTCATTTTAGGTCCCGCCCTTTTGGCAATAATTTTCATTGTCTTATATCTCACTAGTGGTCGCTATTATGCAACGGACGATGCTTATATTCAGGCAGGAAAAGTTGACATCAGTAGTAATGTTTCGGGCCGAATTTTAGAAATCTTAGTCAAAGACAACAAAAAAGTTAAAAAAGGGGATATTCTCTTTATAATAGATCCGGAACCTTTTACCTTGGAAGTTGCCGAAGCAAAAGCAAAAGTTACTCTGGCTAAATTAAAAATTATGGCCCTAGAAGCTTCTCTTTTGCAATATCAAGCAGAAGAAGAATCTGCAAGACAAGATTTATCTTATTTAAAACGTGAATATGAACGCCAACAAACCTTACAAATAAAAAATCTTATTTCAAAAACTCAATTTGATAAAGCTAGAAATGATTACGAAATAGCTAATAGCCGCTTAAAAGCTATGACGGCACAAACAACAAATATACTTGCTAGTCTAGGAGGTAAAGCCAATAGCCCTATCGAACTACATCCAGAAGTATTACAAGCACAAGCTGCCCTAGATAAAGCCGAGCTTAATTTATCCTATACTAAAATTCCTGCCTCTATAGATGGTACGGTAACCCAGGTGGAACAAGTACAAGTAGGAACCTATATTAATGCAGGAGCACCGTTATTTGCGTTATTATCAAGTGATAATATATGGATTGAAGCCAATTTTAAAGAAAATGATTTAACTTATATTCGTCCAGGTCAAACCGTGACCTTTACGATAGATTCTTATCCAGATGAAAATTTTACAGCGGTTGTAGACAGTATCAGGCCAGGCACCGGATCTGCTTTTTCTCTATTACCTCCCGAAAATGCTTCGGGAAACTGGGTAAAAGTGGTGCAAAGATTAGCAATTCGGATAAAAATAGATTCGAAAAAAATACAAGTACCCTTAGCCGCGGGTTTAAGTGTTAATGTAACGATTGATACGGGTTATTATAATAATTTTTGGTTTGGGAAAGAAAAAAAAATAGGAAAAAATATAGAAAGAGATAAAAATATAGATAAGAACAAGAGATAATTTCTATGGTACATAATAAATCAGCAGCAACCACTACGACTACTCTCATTGTCCCTCACAAAACCTTAATTACTATCTGCGTGATGCTTGCAACTATCATGCAAGCCCTAGATTCAACTATTGCCAATGTTGCTTTGCCCCATATGCAAGGTACTTTATCAGCAACCCAAGATCAAATGAGTTGGGTGTTGACTTCCTATATTGTCTCCGCTGCAATTATGATCCCCTTAACCGGATGGCTTGCAGGGCAATTTGGGCGCAGAAAAATATTTCTTATTTCTATTGCAGGCTTTACTGTCGCTTCTGCACTGTGCGGTATGGCTTCAAGCCTCCCACAAATTGTATTATTTCGTATTATGCAAGGTGTTTTTGGAGCAGCACTTGTTCCTTTATCACAAGCTGTGCTTTTTGACATTAATCGCAAAGAAGACTTTGGGCGCGCCATGGCTATCTGGGGCGTTGGGGTTACCATGGGGCCGATATTAGGACCTGCATTGGGAGGGTGGCTTACTGAAAATTATAATTGGCGCTTTGTATTTTACATTAATTTACCTATAGGAATCGCAGCATTATTAGGCTTATGGTATGCACTACCAGAAAATAAAAATAGTGAGCGGCAAAAATTTGATTTTTTTGGTTTTTTTTCTTTAAGTTTAATGATAGCTTCTTTGCAAATAATGTTAGATAGAGGTCAATTAAAAGATTGGTTTAGCGATTCAGAAATCATTATTGAAGCAGTGTTGGCAAGTGTCGGTTTTTATTGGATATGTATACAAACTTGCAGTGTTCCTAAGCCTTTTATCAATCCAAAACTATTTGCCGATCGTAATTTTTTAATTTCCAATATTTTTATTTTTCTAGTAGGCATCATTCTTTTTGCAACTATGGCTTTACTTCCCCCAATGCTACAAAACCAATTAAATTATCCTGTGGTACTAACGGGTTTAGTTACCGCACCTCGAGGGATTGGTACAATGTCCGCGATGATGCTAGTAGGTTATTTAATTAAAAAAATAGATATTCGCAAAATTATAGCTGCAGGGCTTATATTAACTGCTTATTCGCTGTGGAAAATGGCACATTTTTCACTTACTATGGATACTAATCCTATTATTATTTCTGGTCTTTTACAGGGGTTTGGTATTGGGCTGGTGTACGTTCCTTTATCAACAGTCGCTTTTGCTACTTTAGCAGCAAATTTACGCACTGAAGGCACTTCATTTTTTAATTTATTACGCAACCTAGGCAGCTCAATTGGTATTTCAGTAGTAGGCTTTTTATTAACGCAAAACACGCAAATTATGCACGCCACATTAACAGAACATATTACGCCGTATAACCAGCACGGGGCAGCATTTTTAAATAACCATATAGTAGTTAATACAGCTGCGGGCCTTGCTAATCTTGATCAAATGCTTAGTAATCAAGCCGCCATGATTGCCTATAATAATGATTTTGTATTCATGATGTACATGACGTTATTAACTATCCCGTTATTATTATTATTTGAACGCCCCAAGGCCGTAACCTCAGGACATGCTGCAATACTGGATTAATATATTTCTTTATATATGAGCTTGGCTTGAAGACGAGGCACTTGAACTAACCTTTTCATTAGTCTCAATACTATTTATATTACTTGGTTCAATAACTTGTCCTGTACTATCAAGATACGTAAATTTGCTATCATCAATTCGAAACATAAGGGTGCATGGCGCAGTCTCACTGTTTATAACTGTAGTGCGGTAAATTGCACTACCATATTCTGCAGCAATGTTAATTAAGTCATTAACAAGTGGAGTAGCTTCTAATAACAAACTTGATACAGAATTAATAACAGTTTGAATTTCACGAGCTTTTATTGCAAAATCTTCATAATTTGAGAATTCCATCAATTGCATTATATTCTTTACCGCTTCTACAAATCCAACATCTGGAATTTCTTTTGCCAAAGCTAAACATTTACATTGATTATATAAGCGCGATAACTCTACCACACTTAAACTCAATGGTTTGGCAACAAAACGTGCAAGTGCTTCTTGAAAAGATACTCTATTTTTATTAACTTTATTTTTTATATTTGCAAACATTGGATCAAAAAAGGATAGATCAGTCTCTGGAGGCATGAAAAACAATAAGGTGTCATTATCTAAAATTGCTTGTTCATACAGATGAAAATATTGCCCCGTCACATAATAAGCATTAATTCCTAAATATACTAATGTATCATTAGTTGCAATAGCCCGCGCTAGATTTTCTGCAATCGCAATATCCCCAGCTTCTGAGAACAAAAGCCACTCACCGGAATTATTACCCCGAGTAAGATTAAGATTCAACCATAACAATTTATTATTTTCTTCGAGAAGGCTTATCAACATAGGTAATGGCGTGGCATAACAGAGATCACCAAATTCGTTAAGAAAATTTGCCCAAGTTAAATGACGATGATTTTTTATTTTATCAAATATTTGCAAAAAATCTTTTCTAAAGTTCCAACCCATACAATCCATTCCGGAGATAGGTTGGCTATCACTAGCAATGAGTTCAAGTAATTTGTTGATTTCTTCTGGTTTTGGTTTATTAGGCACGGGTAGGTTCTCCAATTATTAATTAATTTTCATTTACAGGAGCTTAGTATACAGAATATAAAATTGTTAGTCAAAAATACTTTGAAGTTATTTAAGGGAATCTTCATGGATTAAATTATTATGATAAATTAACTTACATTGTAAATGCCGGAGCTTCTAGATCCAACGGTCTTATGAAAGTAAAACGTGCTTTAGTTTTGCCTTGATATTCTATAGTTTCTTCAAACATAGCTTTGGGCCTTACCCAAACCCCATAATCACCATATAAACCACGATACACTACTACTTCTATTAAGCTTTCGGTATCGCGCCCCACGCACATCACATGATACAAATTGCCTTTATAATGTTGATATAATCCTGTTTGCATATTGTTAAATCCTTAGGTAAAAAACTAATAGATGTGCTCTACATTGAGCATTAAACAGTCAACAATTGTATCAAAAAATTTTTAAAAGTGATATACCCCGTATAGTATTTTTTAAACTATTTGTATTTGCTCTTCATTACCCAAAACAGTATAGTGAGCTTCTTTACTATACATTAATACAAATCTATAAGGGCTTTACAATGGACAATAACAAATTTCAAGAAATAATAAATCAATTACACGCTAACACTGTTACAGAATTAAATTTAAATAATAAAGGCGTAAATACAACCCAGATTATCACTCTTGCTGCAGTGTTAATTGGTAATACTAGTCTTACAAAACTTGATTTGAGCGACACTCGATTTACAGATAATGCAATAACTACACTTGCAGCAGCACTTAGTAAAAACACCAGCTTGAAAATTTTACTCTTAAAACTTGTTGGCATTTCAGATATAGGAGTTACGGCCCTTGCTGATGCCTTATTAAAGAATAATACTTTAGAAAAATTGAGCTTATCTTGTGATATATATAACAACATAAATGAAGGGGTACAAAAACTTGCAAAAGCCCTGGAGACTAACATTGGTTTAAAAAAAATAAATTTATCTCAAGCTAAACTTAATTCTGATAGTGTAATGGCTTTGAGTGAAGCACTTAAAATTAATACCACTTTAAAAAAGTTAGATCTATCCAGCAATAATGGTTTGACAGATGCCAGTGTTATAGCAATTGCTAATGCATTGATAATTAATAAAGGATTAAATATTTTACTGTTAAAAAGTAATCGTATAACTGACACAGCTTTTATTGCGCTTGCGCAAAGCCTTGCAAATAACGCCCATTTACATGACTTAGATATCACCTATAATAGCATTGCAGATAAGGGCATGTGTGCTTTATCCAATACTTTGCAAAGCAATAGAGCATTAACTAAGGTTACTTTACACACAAATCTAATTGGGGATAAAGGCGCTATCGCGCTTGCTAAAAGCTTGCAAAAGAACAGCACTCTCTTGCATTTAGATTTAGGGGAGAACGATTTAATAGAGCGTCCTGGTGTTGAAGCTTTTAAGCTAGCACTTGATATTAATTGTACCTTACAAAGCTTAGAGTGGACTGGTGGAGAGTATAATTCATATTATAATACAACCCCTGAGATAGCTGGCGATCTGATAAACGACATCAATATAAAATTAAAACAAAATTTAATAAAAAACACTAAAAATATGAATAATCTTGTTAAACTCTTTGGCGGGTTGGAAGAAGGTCCACTCGCGTTAATTTTTAAATTTTTATTTGATGACTTTGATGTAAAGCGTGCAGAGGAATTTACTCGCCAACCTATAAATCATCTTCGCAATAAACTTGCTTTAAGTACTATTGTATCCAATACAAATGGTTCAGTTACTTTCCTTGTTAAAGCAAGGCCTCCACTTTTAAGTTTTCAGGCATTTAGGGAAAAGATGCGTTTTTTAAAAATGGAACAAGGGTTGAACAACATAACATGTCTCCAAGAGGAAACAAATACAAACTTATCTTCTAGCTTGTAATATTAAGTTTTTTTAATTTGTTCATTCTTATAAAAGACAGTATAATGTGCTTCCTTACTATATATTAATGCTATTGTATGAGGACTATTACAATGGAGAATGATGAATTTCAAGAAATAATTAATCAATTACACACTAATACTGTAACAGGATTAGATTTAAATGATAAAGGCATCAATACAACTCAGATTATAGTCCTCGCTGCAGCTTTACATGATAATACTACTCTTCAAAAACTTAATTTGAGCAGCAATTTACTTAAAGATAACGCTGTAATCGCAATAGCAAAAGCGCTTCTCAAAAATACCAATTTGAAAGTCTTAATTTTATCACATAATAAAATTTCTGATATTGGAGCTACTGCACTTGCAAATGCTTTATTGCAAAACAATACCTTAAAGAAACTGGATTTAGCTAACAATTCAAGCATATTTTTTAATGATAAAGGGTTAATAGCTATTGCTAACATGCTTAAAACCAATATATCTTTAAAAAAATTAAATCTTTCTAGTGTTTACACGAGCAATAACAGCATGATAGCTTTGGAGGAAGCGCTGAAAATTAATACTACTTTAAAAAAATTAAATATATCTGGAGATGGCTCCACATCCTCAACTGACCGTTTCACAATAATTGCCAATGCGCTTGCCATTAATAAAGGAGTCAATGTTTTAATCTTAACTCGTATGTATATAACTGATGCAATTTTTAGTGCGCATGCTATGACAGTGGCCAATAATATTTATTTGCAAGATTTAGATATATTCGATAATCATATTGCAGATAGCGGAGCAATTATTTTAGCGAATGCTTTGCAAAGAAATCAAACATTAACAAGGATAAATTTACGAGAAAATCGTATTGGGGATAAAGGCGCGACTGCACTTGCTCATGCCTTGCTACAAAACACTACTTTATTTTATTTATATTTAGGAGGCAACGTAATAGGACGTCCTGGCGTTGAAGCTTTTAAGTCAGCACTTGATATCAATGGTACCTTACAAAGCTTAGATTGGACTGAAGGTTCTTGTCATCAAACAAATAAAATAGCTCACGACCTCATCAATGACCTTGATAAAAAATTAGCATTAAATTTTATAAAGACTATGAATAATATAATTAAACTTCTTAGCGGTGTAGAAGATGGGCCGCTTGCCCTCATTTGTAAATTTTTATTTGATACAAGGCGTGCAGAATTACTTACTCATCAATCTATAAATATTCTTCGTGATAACCTTACTTTAAGTACCATTGTAACTAATACGAATGGTTCAGTTGCTTTTCTTATAAAAGCTAAGCCTCCCCTGTTGAGTTTTCAAGCATTTAGAAAAAAAATGCATTTATTAAAAGGAGAAGAAGGGTCAAACAACATAAAATGCCTTAAAGAGGAAACCAAGGCAAGTGCAACTTAAAGTTATAATATCAGTTAATTTTAAATTTGCTCATCATTACAAAATACAGTATAGTAAGCACCTGCACTATATATTAATACTAATCTAGGAGAGTTTTACAATGGATACTAATGAATTCCAAGAAATAATTAATCAATTACACGCTAATTCAATAAGAGAACTAAATTTATACAAAAAAGGCGTAAATTCAAGCCAGGTTATAGCTCTTGCCAGCGCTCTAGTATCTAATACGAGTCTTAAAAAACTTGACTTGGGCGCCACTCGATTTGAAGATGATGCCCTATTAACGCTAGCAGAAGCGCTTAGTCAAAACACTAGCTTAAAAATTTTACTCTTACAATTCGTTAGCACTTCAGATGGTGGGGTTAGGGCCATTGCTGATGCCTTATTAAAAAATAATACTTTAGAAAAATTGAGTTTATCTTGTGATATAGAGAGCAACATAAATGAAGCAGTAAAAAAATTTGCAACCGCTCTTGAAAGCAATATTGGTTTAAAAAAATTAAATTTATCTCATACTCATCTTAATGATCAAAGTGTAATAGCGTTATGCAAAGCGCTTGAAATTAATAAAACTTTGAGAAAATTAAATCTATCCGATAATTACTTTTTAACAGATGCTAGTATAATAGCAATTGCTAATACACTCACAATTAATAAAGGATTGAATATTTTACGTCTAATATTTAATAATATAACTGATACTGCATTTGTTGTGCTTGCAGAAAGTCTTAAAAACAACAAGCAGTTATTAGACTTAGATGTAACCGGCAATACGATTGGAAACAAGGGCGCAAAAGCTTTATCCCGCTCTTTGCAAAGTAATAAAGTATTAACCCATATTACTTTAGCAGAAAATCATATTGAGGACAAAGGCGCTATTGCACTTGCAAAATGCCTGCAAAAAAACGCTATTTTATTTTACTTAGGTTTAGGGCATAACCGTATACAGCGTCCCGGTGTTGAAGCCTTTAGGCAAGCACTTAATAGTAATTGCACCTTACATGAATTAGATTGGACTGAAGGATATGATTATCATCCAACTTATAATGTTGCTCACGATATCATCAATGACATTGAAAAAAAATTAGAAGGAAATGCAATAATAAATAGAAGTAATATGTATAATCTTGTTAAACTTTTTGGGGGGATAGAAGAAGGTCCGCTTACCTTAATTTTCAAATTTTTATTTGATTCCTATGAGGTAAAACGTGCAGAGCATCTTATGCAACAATCTGTAAACCGTATGCGTAATAAACTTATTTTGAGCACTATTATCCCCAATAGAGAGGGTGCATTAACTGTGCTTATTAACGCAAGGCCTCCCCTGTTAAGTTTCCAGGCATTTAGAGAAAAAATGCGTTTATTGCAAGCGCAACATCAAGTAAATGTGCAGCCTATTGAAAATCAGTATAAAAAGTTCAGCACCGCTTCCCAATGTAAAATAAGCTAATTTTTAAAATTTTTTTTATGAACTTTGACTACCCAATGAGTGTTAAGTGTTACATGAATGTAAAAATTTCGCTCAAAATTGTATTCAAACAAGAAAAGTATTTTTAATAAATGCTGCGATATGCTCTATTTCTTCATTGGAAACTGAATGTTGCATATCGTAGGTATGCCAGTTAACCGTGTAATTCATTTTCTTCAGCCATTCGTAACTAGTATGGCCCAAAGCATAAGGGACGACTGGATCGTATACTCCATGGGCTAGCATTATGGGAGTATTTTGATTAAACGGCACCCTTTCTTGCTCTATTTTTTTTGTAAAGGCAAATAAGTTGATAACCCAACTATTCCACCGAGAGGTTTATGATATCGTAAGCCTGTAAATAATGCCAAAGCTCCCCCTTGAGAAAAACCAATTAACATAATATTTTCACTTTTGATGCCAGCTGCAATTTCAGCGTCAATAAGATTTTTTAGTAAATTATCAGACTCAATAAAGCCTGCTTCATCTTCAGAAAAATTAAGATCCAATTTGGCAATATCGTACCAGCCACGCATACGCATACCTTGATTAATAGTGATATTGCGGTAAGGAGCACTGGGGAACACAAAGCGAATAGCATGGCCGGGAGAAAGTTTGAGATAATCTATAATAGGCACAAAATCACTACTATCAGCACCTAAGCCATGTAACCATATGACTAAGTAGCAAGGGGTTTGCTTTGGATTTATTTCAATGCAAGATAGCGGTTTACTATCAAGTGTGGTCGACATCCTACTTTCACTCCCAAAAATTAACTATTTATTGACTCTTTTAGCGTGATTAAATTAACAGAATAAGCCCAGGTATGATATTCTTTAAAGGTATGATACAACATCTTTTAGTACTTATTTTATTAGTAAGCTCCAGCCTACTAAGCAGTTGCGGGCAAATGGGTCCTCTATATTTGCCTGACCAATCGCATAAGGCACCATGATATGCTGGTCAACTTTAGTAAAATGCATGGTTTAGGGAATGACTTTGTTGTATTAGATTGTATTAGTCAAAACTTACGGCTGCATTCAGCACATATAAGAAAAATAGCCGATAGAAAAGTAGGCATTGGCTGTGATCAAGTCCTCTTAATTGAGCCCCCTATGCGGCCAGAAGCCGATTTTTATTACCGAATTTTTAATCCAGATGGCAGAGAAGTGGAACAATGCGGTAATGGGGCGCGCTGTCTTGCAAAATTCTTTTTTGATTTAGGGCTTTCTGATAAAAAAAAAATTATTGCCGATTGCTTAGCAGGCACGCTTGAGCTCACTCTAGAGCCACATGATATAGTAAAGGCTAATATGGGGACACTGCAAAAAAAACCACAACCCATTTCCCTTACTGTTGCATCGAGTGATTTCCCCAATGCTTTTGATATGATTCAAGTCTGCCTAGGCAATCCACATGCGGTACTATTAGTAGACTCTATCGCAGAGCCTATTAAAAAACTTGGGATGATGCTATCTAAACATGCACATTTTGCAAATGGCGCCAATATAGGTTTTATGCAAATTCTCGATCGTAGCCATATACGTCTACGAGTATACGAGCGAGGAGCAGGTGAAACCCTCGCCTGTGGCTCAGGCGCTTGTGCCGCAGTAATTGCGGGTCAATTTTTAGGATTACTGGACTCACAAGTTGAAGTAATTCTTAAATTAGGCTCTCTAAAAGTAATTGCAAAAGGTCTAGGAGAAGCAATTTATCTTAAAGGGCCTGCTAAGAGAATTTTTATGGGTAGTTTTCGTATTTAAGGAAAGATAAAAAATTCTTTTCGTTTCTATATTTATAGGTTAGAATTAAATCCCTATTTTTATGTAGGCCGTTCTCAATTAATTGCCTTGGAGTTTTCTTTATGAAAAATAATGCTAAATACCTTTTCAAAGCTAGCGCTTTAAGTATACTAATTTTAAGTTCGCAAGCTGCTGTGGCGGCGGCTCAACCTAGACCTGCTCCCGTAAGTTCATCCACAAGTACTCCAACTCAGATTAGTACTACGGACAAAACAGCCGTAAGTACTCAAGGCGGATTAAGCGTTACCGTACCGAATACACCGTATTCTTTTAATATAAACGGGGTAATACGTATTGATGAAACCTTATTTTTAGGGAATTTTAATAACAGAAAAACTGATTATGTTAGCGGTGCCCACCTTAGAACCGCCGAATTAACTTTTAGTGGTGGTCTTGCACCGGCCGTTTCTTACACTTTAAGCGTAGAAGCAAAACCTGCAGGCAAACTAGAAGTTAGTGATGCTTTTATTTCTTATACCGGGCTTAGTGATAATAGTAATATATCTTTAGGGCAAGTTCCCTCTACTTTTTCGCTAGAAGCTTCTAGTAGTGGTAAATGGTTATCTTTTTTAGAAAAGCCACTTACTCTCGCAACTTTTGCTCCTGGTTATGGTTTAGGCCTTAACGCTAGAGTATGGGGAGACGATTTATTATTGTTAGCAACAGTCATCCAACCTAAATATGATGCACAGGTAGATCCTACCAACAGTGCCGAAAAAGGTTTGCATTCCGATAGATGGGGTAGTTCTGCCCGTCTAATTTATGCTCCAGTGAAGACTGCTGATTTAGTGTATCAAGTAGGGCTTTCTGGCACTTATCAATCCGTTGAAAATCGCAAGCAAGACGGTAGTGATTTACAATCTTTAGTGTTTGATACGAGTCCAGAAGCAAAAGCTCGTAAAACTCCAAAGCTTGTAAGTACTGGGCCAATGAATGCACGCAGTTATAATTTAATAGGTGCAGAAGCCGCAGGACTATGGGGCCCGCTGAATGCAAAAGTTGAATATATGCATGCCCAAGTTAATTCAAGCCCGGCGCATTTTCATTTTAGCGGCTGGGATATAACTGCACGCTACGTACTAACCGGCGAAACTCGTGAATACTATTTCAAAAGCGGAGCTACCTTTGGCCGTATTAGACCTCAGTCCAAAGACGGAGCATGGGAAGTAGGCGCACGTTATAGTTTTGTTAATTTAAATAATAAAACTATTCGAGGAGGCAGCGAACATAATGCGGGTGTTTCTTTAGGATGGTACGCTAATGACAATGTACGTGTCTTTGGTAATTATATTCGTGCTTCCATTCATCCAAAAAACGATGCTTACAAACGTAAAATCGGTATCTTGGCGGCACGGCTACAAGTAAGCTGGTAAACTTTATTTACTTAACTAGGAGGTCCATTAGTTAAATGACTAAGCAATATAAGCTAATTACATGCTTTGCAACAGTTTTATGCGTAGTTTTTTTAAGTATTGGGTACTTTTTGCAATATGGGCTAGGGATGGAACCCTGCCCTTTATGCATATTACAAAGAATTGTCTTTATGTTATTGATAATGGTTTATGCACTCCAGGCCTTCTCTATTTTAAATAAGCCTTTACATTATTTTTACGGCACTTTAAGTATACTTTTTAATGGATGCGGTATGGCTTTAAGCCTGCGGCAAATTAGTTTGCAGGCCTTACCTCTTGATCAAATGCCAAGCTGTTCACTTGGCTTTGAGCAATTATTGGCAGTTTATCCATTATGGGAAGTGCTAAAACAAACTCTACAAGGTAGCGGCGAATGTGGGCGTCCAGAGGTAATATTAGGTATCTCGCTTCCTGTTTGGACAGCTCTAGGTTTTAGTGTTTTAATAGTAATAAGTTTCCTGTTAATCTCTAAAGTCCATAAATTTTCTAGGAGGTAGTTACCTTGCTTTGGCGCAAACACCAAAATCAACCACAGTGGGAAGCAACCGATCAAATTATTGATAAATGGTTACATGAACGTCAAGCATTACTAGTACAGTATTATGCTGTTTGTAACTTAAACCCAGATACAGATGGCTCCTTCGAGCCAGAACGTTTACAAGAATTTTGTGAGAGCTTAGTAGATTATGTTTCTGCAGGCCATTTTGAGGTATTTGAAAAGCTAGCAGATGCTTCTGCCTTATCTAATGCTGAAGAAATAAAGTGGGATAGAGAAGATTTAGTACAGATATTGCGTACTACTATGCATGCCTTAGATTTTAATGATAAGTATTCTGATAATACTTTTAAAAAGTCTTTGCATAATGATTTATCTTTTCTAGGAGAGCAATTATCGCATCGTTTAGATTTAGAAGATAAACTAATTACTTCTTATTTAAAAGCTACTCACAAGTTAAGTGAACTGTCTTAAATCACTTTTCTAAAAATGCAAGTTTGTTTTTAACTTCTTTCCACTCTTCGGCATCCGGTAGAGGGCCTTTATTCTGGTTGATAAGAGGCCACTTTTTAGATAATTCTGCATTTAATTCTAAAAAATGTTTTTGAGGCTCGGGCACTTCATCTTCTGAAAAAATTGCATTGACAGGGCATTCTGGTTCGCACAAAGCACAATCTATACATTCTTCAGGGTCGATAACTAAAAAATTGGGGCCTTCTTTAAAACAATCTACAGGGCAAACTTCAACACAATCAGTGTATTTACATTTTATGCAACTTTCTGTAACGACAAAGGTCATCTTTTTTATCCTATCCTATCATTTTATTCATGTAGGTGTTTTTTTAACATACATAACGAGAAACAGCAACGCTCAAACCACCGTAAGCCCACAAAAAATGATTCGGTCCAAAAATTTTGCTGCAAATTAATCATTGGTTTGTCTATTAATATTGCTTTAGTACCCGTTATCATAGCCGCTAAAATACCCGTGGCTAATCTGTCATCAATTAGTAACAATTCATTAGGATTTAACTTGGAGGTAGCTAGAATTAATTCTACACCATCAGGATAAGGCTTTTTTCGTTTACCAATAATAAATTCTGTTTCTGGCAACTCTGTTGCAAAAAAATCTGCTCGAACTTGCATAGGTTTATTAGACAAAATAAACACTTTATGCAAACCTAATAATTGCACCCAATTTTTTATACAATCTATTGCAGCTTGCGTTGGATAATTTGCTCCATGAGCATTTAATACGCCATCAAAATCAACAATTAAACCGCGCACACCTTGTGCTTGCATGGCTGGCATATCTATATCAAAAATAGTAGCGGCCTTTAAAGAATCTTGTTGTATAAATTGGCTTAAAGCAGCACGAAATTTCCAACAATGAACTATAGTATATAAAACACGATGTAGCATCTAGACTAATACCTTATGAGATGCCATAATAAATTATGGATGCAAAAAATTTATTTTCTACGCTAACTAATACCATTTTACAGAATCTTCCTCCTACCCTGCAAGCCTGTAAACAAGAAATATCAGAATATTTACAAACTAGCTTAAGCAAAAGCTTTCAAGATTTGCATTTAGTAACCCGTGAAGAATTTGAAATCCAAAAATCGGTGTTGGCTCGTACTCGTCAAAAATTAATAGAGCTTGAGGCCATCCTTAAGACTCATATTCAAAATATTAATTAATTATATGTCTATTTAATTTTTCTATTTTCATATAAGTTATCCGAAAAAAAATATAGTATTGCCATGCTCTGGACTTAAGCCTGCTACACTTAATAAGTAGAATTATTATGCACATTTTTTTAGAGATGGTACACGAAATGAAGTCCAAAAAAGATTCTAATATCGTTAGAGATCCAAGGGATATTCAAGATTTCTTAGCAGAATATGATATCTGTTATGGCAATATATTACAGATTATTAAACAATTAAATATTGACCCTCATAATAAAGATACTATTAATGATTTATTTCGTAATGTGCATTCTATAAAAAGTAATCTACATATGTTACAAATGCAAGATATAGTGCCAGTACCTCATCATTTAGAAAATGTCCTAGAAAATTTAAGGCAGCAAAAATTCATTTTCCCTCCTCTCTTGGGACATATAATTAAACTGTCCTTAGACGAAATTAAAAATGCTTTTGATAAAACTTTTGCCGGTCAAGGCATTAGCCCTCAATTAAAATATTTAGGTAACGCCCTAGAGCGCATTAGCTTATCCAATGATAACGATCGCACTGAAGCCATGATGCTTACTCTTAAATTATTAGATCCTCTAGATGAAATAAAATTGGATGCGAAAGAAACTGATACAGAAGTAGTCCCCTCCGAAGAACCTGCACAAGCATCACCCCCCCTAGAAATTCCAGCCACAGAAGCTCAATTAGACACTATAGAAGAACCTTATATCCCGCCCATGCAAGCTGATTTACAATTTTTTTCGCAATTATCAAATATAATTGAAGCACGCTTACATTCGGCTTCAGGCAAAACAGAACGCATTTTAAAAATGGCGTTAACTATGAATAGGATTGCGGATGAGCCAGTAGATAGTAATCAACTAGAAGCAGCAATATATTTGCACGACTTAGGCTTAAGTCAATATCCATTACAACTTACGCAACAAGGTGATATTTTAGCTACTAATGCCAATCTTCCCTTGAAATCTCATAATTTGTTAGCAGCTAACTTTTTAAGCCAGTTGCCTGATTGGACTATGGCTGGACGAATTTTAAATGAACTGCAAGAATGGCATAATGGCAGCGGATATCCACGGGCCTTAACCGATAATAATATTTGTGATGGTGCAAAAATTTTAGCCATAGTATTAACGTTCGAAGCTTTTATGCATGAAGGCCCTGCTCAAAAACACTCGTCTCGCACTTTAATTGCTGCTATTATGAAAGTTAACCGTTTTTCTGGTAGTCAATTTAGTGAGCGCTGGGTCGAAATATTTAATACCGTTGCCAAAGAAATGTATCAAGAACGCCCTATATAATAGAGGATTATATTAAAAAATTATGGAACACTTTCAAGACATACTTATTTTATTAGCTTGTGCCATCACGGTGGTTGCCTTATTTCGTCGTATAAATCTGCCGCCTATTTTAGGTTATCTTTTTGTAGGTATTTTAGTGGGGCCGGGTGCCTTTGGTTGGATTCCTATTACTGAAAAAATGCATTTTCTAGCAGAATTTGGCATCGTCTTTTTAATGTTTACTATTGGCCTTGAATTTTCATTACCTCGATTAATGGCTATTAAACGCACCATTCTAGGGCTTGGTGGGGTGCAAGTATTATTATGTACCGCTCTTGCCACAATAAGTGGTATCTTATTCGGTCTGCCTTATAAAACAGCATTTATTGCAGCTGGAGTGCTCGCGCTTTCTTCTACTGCCGTGGTGATTAAACAATTAAGTGAACAAAGAGAATTACATACTTTGCATGGTAGTACTTCGGTTAGTATTTTACTATTTCAAGATTTAGCAGCCGTATTTTTTCTCATATTAATTCCAGCTTTAAGTAATGAGGGTTCAAGCTCAGTATTTTTACCTATTACTTTTTCTATATTAAAAGGTGCAGGTGTCTTTATAGTACTTGCTTTCATGGGATTATGGCTGCTACGACCTTTGTTACATGAAGTGGCAAAAGCACATTCTACTGAATTATTTATGCTCACAGCACTATTTGTAGTACTTGCCGCTTCCTGGATTACTTATCGGCTTGATTTATCAATGGCATTGGGTGCATTTTTATCGGGACTCATGCTAGGGGAAACCGAATTTAGACATCAAATAGAAATTGATATTCGACCCTTTAGAGATATGTTACTGGGTTTTTTCTTTATAACTGTGGGTGCCTATCTGGATATCAGTGCATTTCCTAAACATTGGATTATGGTATTAGGCTTATTATTTTCTTTAATTTGTTTCAAGACTTTAATTATTATGGGTCTTACTTACTTTATTGGGGGGATTAATAAAGTCAAAGCTTTTAGAACAGGGCTTATTTTGTCACAAGGAGGAGAATTTGGTTTTGTAATTTTAACAGAATCTATCAATCACAAATTAATCGATTTGGAACAAAGTCAAGTCATGGTTGCGACGGTTGTCTTAAGTATTGCTGTTGCCCCTCTTTTGATTCGTTATAGCAAATTAATTAGCGGATTTATTTTTAATCTAAAATGGTTCCATAGTATTGAAGAACGTAAAGGGACAGAGGCTACTGTGGTAACGGCTGCCTACCCTTTAGCAGAGCATACTGCTGAACTTAAAGATCATGTTATAATTTGTGGTTTTGGTCGAGTAGGACAAATCTTAGCCCGCTTTTTAGATCAAGAAGATATACCATCTGTAGCTTTAGACTTAGATCCTATGCGGATTAATAAATCTTCCCTCGCAGGAGAGCATTCTTTTTATGGTGATGCCCGCAACCCTCGTATTTTAGCAGCTGCAGGGCTGGCACGAGCCCGTATGTTAGTTATTAGCTTTGCCGAAGAAGATGCAGCCCTTGAAACTTTACATCACGTAAGAGCCCTACGTTTGGATATTCCGGTGTTTGTTCGCACCAGGGATGATTCTAATATTAGTGCTTTCCAAGAAGCAGGCGCTACAGAAGTAGTACCCGAGACCCTAGAAGCAAGTCTAATGCTTGCCTCGCATTTATTGCTCACTTTAGGCATCCCTGCTTCTAAAATTTTCGCAAAGATCAGAGCCATTCATAGTGATAGATATAGTATTTTAAGAGGTTATTTTAAAGGAATCGAAGATTCAACTGCCATCGAAGACGATAGTGCCGATAGAATGGAATTACATACGGTTACGGTAAGTGAAAACGCCTATGCTGTAGGTAAAACCATTGCGGATTTATTAAATAGTGAAGTTGAAAATGAAACTTGTATAAAATCAATTATTCGGGGTGAAGAACGTATTCTTGATCCTGAACTTGATACAATAATAGTTTTACACGATATTTTAGTTATATTTGGCACTCCCGAAAACCTATATTTATTAGAGAAAAAAATATTACAGGGTGTGTAAAATATAATTATATTATTATTGCCTGTAGTGTACTTAAATGTGTAAGTAGTGTACTATTTTCCCGAAAATTAACTTTTTGAGGTAATTATGACTCTTGCAATTGTTTATAGTCGCACTAGTGTTGGCATTCAAGCTCCTTTAGTAACGGTTGAAGCACATATTTCGCCAGGATTGCCAGCCCTCTCTATTGTAGGCCTACCCGAAGCTGCCGTAAAAGAAAGTAAAGATAGAGTCCGTAGTGCTATTATCAATAGTGGTTTAGAGTTTCCTACCCGCCGCATTACTATTAATCTAGCACCTGCAGATTTACCTAAAGAAGGGGGACGTTTTGATTTACCTATCGCTATAGGGATTTTAGCTGCTTCCAATCAAATACCAGCAGATGCTTTAGCTGCTTTTGAATTTTCTGGTGAATTAGCATTATCGGGGGCGCTACGCTCTATTCAGGCCGCATTACCGATTGCTTTAGGCACGCGTAAAACGAATAGAACCTTAATTTTGCCTACCAAAAATGCACGCGAAGCAACCCTCCCTGGCGACAATAGTGTTTTGCCTGCAAAACATCTTTTAGAAGTATGCGATCACTTAACAGGGAAAAAACTTATACCCCCTTATTCTAGTCAACACACCATTCAAGATATAGTATGCAAATCGGATGTTGACTTGCATGATGTTAAAGGCCAACCTCAAGCAAAACGCGCTTTAGAAATCACGGCAGCTGGAGGGCATAGTTTATTAATGGTAGGCCCACCTGGAACCGGGAAAACTATGCTAGCAACCCGTTTACCGGGTCTCTTACCTCCTTTATCTATTGAAGAAGCACTAGAAATTTCTGCTATTCGCTCTATAAGTCATACTAAATTATCTTTTAAAAATTGGGGGATGCGTCCTTTTAGAGCCCCTCATCATACAGCTTCAAGTGCAGCACTGGTAGGTGGCGGTTCTAATCCTCGCCCTGGAGAAATTTCACTCGCTCATCATGGGGTTTTATTTTTAGATGAATTACCAGAGTTTGATAGGAAAGTATTAGAGGTACTGCGCGAGCCATTAGAATCGGGTAATATTGTAATTTCGCGTGCCATGCGTCAAGCTGAATTTCCGGCCCGTTTTCAGTTAATTGCTGCCATGAACCCGTGCCCTTGTGGTTATTTAGGGGCTATCCCTGCAAAATGTAGCTGTAGCGGTGAGCAGATAAAAAAATATCGTGCCAGGCTCTCTGGCCCCTTATTAGATCGCATCGATATGCATATCGAGGTTCCCTTGCTACCTACAGCCATGTTAACGCAAATCCAAAATAGAGAAGCTGAATCGAGCCATACCGTACGCCAACGCATCATGCAAGCCTATGCGGTACAAATTGCTCGTTCTAATAAAACTAATGCAAAACTTAGCAATAAAGAATTGGAAAGCGTGTGCCAATTAGAACCCCGAGGTCAAGCATTAATGAAAACCGCTATGGATAAATTAGGTTTATCAGCACGCTCTTACCATAGAATATTACGAGTAGCACGCACCATTGCCGATTTACAGGATAGTAAATCAGTGCAGGCTTCTCATTTAAGCGAGGCATTATCCTACAGAAAAATGGATAGAACAGAACATGCCCTAGCTTAGTTTTTTTATAGTTATTATAGTGGATTTAGCAGTTTTTAAACCACAGGGAATTACACCTAAGCTAGGCATTTCAGGAAAAATAGACTATACTCCGAGAATGGCGGACAATTTCGGAGTATAGTCTATAAATGGTTTTTAAGGCACGATTAATTCAACTAAATCTAAAACACAGCTTTTTCCTGTTTGGCCCTAGAAATACTGGGAAAAGCAGTTTACTGACACACACTTATAGCAAAAAAAATTGTTTTTGGATTGATTTATTAAATCCATTAGAAGAAGAAAAATATTTTAAAGATCCCTCATTATTAAGCCATGAAGTCTTAGCATTAGAAAAAAAAATAAAATTTGTTGTGATTGATGAAATTCAAAAGTTACCAAAATTATTAGATTTAGTTCATTATTTAATTGAAAAAACAGATAAAATTTTTATTCTAACGGGTTCAAGTGCTAAAAAACTAAAATATGGTGGCGCTAATTTATTGGCAGGTCGTGCATTTGTGTATCATTTGTACCCATTAAGTACATTTGAAATAGGCAAGGATTTCAATATAGAGGAAGCATTAGCATGGGGTACTCTACCCGCTGTTCTTTATAAAATGCAAACTATTGATGAAAAAATTGCTTTTTTGCAAGCCTATACACAAACCTATTTAAAAGAAGAAATATGGGTTGAGCAATTTGTTAGAAAAATGGCCCCTTTTAGAAGATTTCTAGAAGTCTCTGCGCAATCTAATGGACACATTATTAATTTTTCCAAACTGGCCAAAGATGTCGGCGTAGATGATAAAACGATTAAACAATATTTTAGCGTGTTAGAAGATACCTTGATGGGATTTTTTTTAGAGCCATTTCATAGCTCAGTGCGAAAACGTTTGAGTTTAAAGCCAAAATTTTATTTTTTTGATACGGGTGTTTGCCGAGCACTGACTAGAACACTATCCGTACCTTTAATAAAATCAACCAGTTATTATGGTTGCGTATTTGAACATTTTATTATTTTAGAATGTGTACGTCTTGCCAGTTATTTTTACCCCGAATATCGGTTTTCGTATTTAAAAACTCGAGATGATGTGGAAATTGATTTAATTGTAGAACGACCAGACCAAAGATTACTCTGTATTGAAATAAAAAGCGCTAGTTCTGTTTCTGCACAAAAGCTTAATGCTTTTAGTAAATTAGCTGAAAATTTAGGCGAGGTAGAAGCTATATGTTTATCACAGCAAGTTCGGGCGTCAAAAATAGATAATATTCAAGTATTTCCCTGGCAACAAGGGCTAAAAAGATTTTTTATGAAAAAAAATGAGAACAAAAACACAGAAAAATAGATAGAACAGAACATACCCTAGCTTAGTTTTTAGCAGTTATCGTAGTTGATTTAACAGCTTTTAAACCAAATAATTTAGAGACAAAAACTACTATAGCTCCATTTCCTAAAACATTGGTTGCTGTAAAAAAAGGATCGAACAAAATATATAGGGTAGTAATTAAAGCAGACATTTGAGAATTAAAACCTAAAAATTGCTCTAAAATAGGCACCATCACAATTATCCCCCCTCCAGGAATGGCTGCCACCGAAAATTTAGCTAACACAAAATAAAGCGCAAAATGCAAATAGGTAGCAAAACTTGGAAAAGGTATGCTTGATGCAAGTAAAATAGCAATTGCCATAAAAGGTATACATATACTATCCCCTACTAAATGAACATTTACCACGGCAGGAACTAAGGCTTTTGTTAAATTTTCATCGGTAGTATTTTTTTGTGCGGCGACTAAAGAGGCTGGTAAAGCCGCTATACTTGACATCGTGGTAAAACCTAAAATTCCTGCAGGTAAAACATTTTTAAGATAATTAATAAAAGTGCTTATACGCCCTCCACTTAATACTAAATATAATAGCATTATATATCCTAGACAGGTCGTGAGCATCAACAGTAATATAGGACCGTAGGTTTTTAGGCAGGGTATTAGCTGTCCCTCTGCTTGCATTTTTACCATAAATCCTAATACAAACAAGGGCAACAAAGGAACAAATACTTTTTCCAAAGAATACTTAACTGTATATTTCAAAATATTATTTATGCTAACAGCATACCCCCTATTATATTTTGGAATAAATGTACCTAATAATAAACCACTTATTAATGCATAATTATTAGGAAGCCATATCGGCAAATGGAGTTCCCACAAGGGCTTTAAAAGCTGCTCTTCTATTAAAAAAGCGGTTGGAAAAACCACCCCCCGCAAAGTGCAAAAGGCACTTAGATAAGCAATGAGTGTAGATATAAAATTTGATGTGCAAATCAGCAAAAATAAACTAACAATAAAAAACAATTTTTTACCTTCTTGCTTTAACATATAATTAAACATCCCACTCATAATAATAAGCGGCATTACAAAGACTAAAAGTGCTTTTAAAGATAAACTTAAAGCATATAAGAATGATTGCGTATTACTACTTAAGTTATGGCCAAATAATATGACCATGACTATAACTAACAATAGTTGAATACTTAGGTTGACTTTGAATGTAGGTAGTACCATCCATTTATCCTTTTTTAGACCTGCCCAAAAGTTTATTTATTTTTGATGTAAATAATTTCATATAACTTTGAAATTTAAGTTTAAATAATAACTTGGGTTATTCAAGAAAGCTAGGTAAAACATTATTTTATTTTACAATTTACATCCGAAACTGATTAGAAATTTTACCTATCTTCTAAATATCGATTGATTACATTATCTTAAGTTACTAAACAAACTGTTATAAAGATTTGAAAAATACTTCAAGTTCTATATTATTACCACATGCAAATTTTAAACGCCCCCCAACAACAAGCTGTGGAATATATATCAGGTCCTTTAATTGTATTAGCAGGCGCAGGAACGGGTAAAACCCGGGTAATTACTCATAAAATTGAGCATCTCATTACCCACTGTAATATAAAGCCCGCACATATCACCGCCCTTACTTTTACCAATAAAGCGGCCCGCGAAATGAATGAGCGGGTAAGTAAGACTTTAGGTAGCAAACATACTCGTGGGTTAACCGTTTCTACTTTTCATAACTTAGGCCTAAAATTTATCAAAACGGAGCATAAAAGTTTAGGGTTTAAGGCAGGTTTAAGTATTTTTGACCAGGAAGATTCATTAAACTTAATAAGTGAATTATCACATAAATCCCTTGGCGAGTTAGAAAAAGAACAATTACAACTATTATTAAGCCTTATATCTCGTTTTAAAAATGCGGGTCTTTCTCCCGATAGTGCTTTACAACAAGTAGGGAATCCTAATGAAGAAATGGCTGCACGTTTATATTTTCATTATCAAAGACAATTAAAAGCTTATAACGCCGTAGATTTTGACGACTTAATTTTGCTCCCCCTGCAACATTTACAAGCTAATCCTGACATAAAAGAAAAATGGCAAAATAAAATTCGTTATTTATTAGTAGATGAATATCAAGATACTAACATGAGTCAATACGAATTAATTAAAACTTTATGTTACCCACGTGGTGCTTTAACGGTGGTCGGGGACGATCATCAATCCGTATATTCATGGCGTGGTGCGTGTTCTGAAAATTTAACACAACTAAAAAATGATTTTCATAATGTTGCCGTAATAAAATTAGAGCAAAACTACCGTTCTACTCGTACTATTTTACAGGCAGCTAATCAATTAATTAGCAACAACCGTATTGCCTTCGAAAAGAATTTATGGAGCAATTTTCATAGTAATGAGCCTATTCGCGTCATTGTAGCGCTACATGATGAAGATGAGGCCCAGCGCATTATTACTCATATTTTAAGTCATAAATTTCAACATCGAACGTTGTACAGTGATTATGCTATTTTGTATAGAAGTAATCATCAATCCAGAGTGATAGAAAAAGCGTTACGAGAACATCACATACCTTACCATTTAAGTGGTGGCACTTCTTTTTTTGCTCGCAGCGAAATAAAAGATATTATTTGTTATCTAAAAATACTAGTTAATCCCGATGATGATGCGGCTTTTATACGAATAGCAAATACCCCCAAAAGAGAAATAGGCCCGGCAACTTTAGAAAAATTAAGTAATTATGCAGACTCAAGAGGTATAAATCTTTTTGCTGCAAGCTTTGAAATGGGATTAGAGCAAACCCTACAAGGTAAAGCCTTAGAAAGATTACAGCACTTTACTGAATGGCTTTCTCTTATCCAAGATAATGCCATGCGGGGTGATACGATGGCGGTTATTCTAGATATGCTAAAAACTATTCAATATGACACTTGGATTTTAGAAACCTCGATGAACCCTAAAGCTGCAGAAAAAAAACAAAAAAACGTGCAAGATTTATTAGCCTGGATAGCACGCCTTTTGGAAAATGAACAAGGGGAAACTAAAAGCCTAACTGAAGTGGTGAATACTTTGCAATTAATGGATATTTTAGACAGAAATGAAGAAGAAAATAAAGCCAATGCAGTACAGTTGATGACTTTACACGCCGCAAAAGGATTGGAATTTCCTCATGTTTTTATTACCGGTTTGGAAGAGGATATTTTACCCCATAAAAACAGTATTGAAACTGATGGTATAGAAGAAGAACGACGCTTAGCCTATGTGGGTATAACCCGAGCCAAACAAAGCCTTACTTTATCGCTTGCCAAACAGCGCAAAAAATATAATGAAATTATAGATACGATTCCTAGTCGATTTTTAGAAGAATTACCTAAAGAGGATTTACGCTATGAGGGGATTGAAAAAGTAACTACTCCAGAAAGTCGAGCACAACACAGTAAAATCCACTTAAATGCAATTCGGGCACTTTTAGATCCCACCAGCAATTAATTAATGCTTATAAATTATTTAACAGCCGACAGTATGTAGTCGATGGCTTTACAAATATCTTCTTCCATACAGCTAGTGCAAGTGCCTTTTGACGGCATAGCCTTAAAAAACCTTTTAGGGCATGGGGATGCAATAACTCAAGGCCTTGGGCTTTGTGTTTTTCCCAAGCGTTTTTATCTCCAAATTTTGGTGCCCCTGCACATGGGTTAAGAGGGTTTGCCTTCTAATTTCTTTAGCACAGGTTGGACACCAATCGCCTTTATTGATTAGTGACTGTCACCTCCCAACTGTGATTAAACTCTCAAGTATCCCCTCATTTTTTTAAATCATCTTCAATAAAAATAATAAAACTCATTGTTTTGAAAAATTATTATTTACAAAAATATCAAAATGAGTATAATGCGTAACTTACTTGGCTGCTTAAGTTGTGAGATCCTTCTTGTATCTTAACATCAACCAGTAAAACTGGTTAAAATGCTCGAGGGCACTTGAGTAAAGGGTAAATACGCCGAGGTCCTTCTTAAGCTTTTAAGCTTGTTTGGTAGATTATGCGATTTACCCTTACCTTTGTTTATATAGATCGGACGATATCTTGTATCTCTAAATCTAAAGCTTGTGTTACAAGCTAAGTGATTATAAAGGGAGCCTTCTGCGCAAGTTGCGGGTAAATATTTTTTTGATCTGTGCAGCGTCTATCTTAGAATTAACAACTGGATAGATTGTATTTTATTCGATAAGCAAAGTCACTTTTACGCACGTCGGAAGTTGGGAAATACACTTAAATGCAATTCGGGCACTTTTAGATACTACTAGCAGTTAATTCATGTTATTAATTATTTAACAGCCGACAGCATATAGTCGATGGCTTTAAAAATATCTTCTTCCGAACAGCTAGTGCAGGTGCCTTTCGACGGCATAGCCTTAAAGCCTTTTAGAGCATGGGTATGCAATAACTCAAGGCCTTGGGCTTTGCGTTTTTCCCAAGCATTTTTATCGCCAAATTTTGGTGCGCCTGCCAGACCCGATTCATGACAAGTATGGCAAACTTTTTCATAGATTAATTGCCCAGGATGAGTAATTACTTTTACTGTTAAAGGTTGATTGCTCGCGCCTTCTACATCCACTCTACCTAGGGGTTGGAGTCTTTCAATTATCTTTTCAGGGTTTAAGGACCCACTTAAGGCAGCATTGCATGGCAAGGTAAAAATAATACTTAAAAGTATACTGGTCAGAATAGCAAACCTTAACATTATGCAACACTCCCTTTACTGCCTCTAGACATTAATCAAACAACTATAATATAGTACCATAACTACCATTTTTCTAAATTATTACTGTGAAAGACTTAAATTTTATGCAATGCACTCAATCTTTCTTAACTATAAACGAATTACCTCAAGCTATTCATTTATTACAACAAGGCAAACTAGTTGCCTTTCCAACTGAAACTGTTTATGGCTTAGGAGCCGATGCTAACAACCCCTTGGCAGTTCAAGCAGTATTTACCGCTAAAGCTCGTCCCAGCACCCATCCTTTGATTATACACATACCTAATGTTGCTGCAATCTCCAATTGGGCAGTTGAAATTTCAGATACGGTAATGGAATTATGTGAGCATTTTTGGCCTGGGCCTTTAACGGTCATTTTAAAAAAAGCAAAACATGTTTTACCATTGGTCGCAGCAGGGCAGGATACAGTGGCGTTACGAGTGCCGAATCATCCCATAACCCTTGCCTTACTTAAAGATTTTGCGGGCGGTTTAGTAGGACCTTCGGCTAATCGTTTTGGTCGCATAAGCCCCACCTGTGCTATAGATGTCGCCACTGAATTAGGCGACCAAGTGCATGCCATCTTAGATGGAGGGCGATGCCAAATAGGTATAGAATCTACCATCGTCTTAGTACAAGAAAACAAAATACATTTGTTACGACAAGGCTCTATCACTGCAACCGAGATTGAAGCACAGCTACATAAACCAGTCGAGTGGCTAGAAAAACCAAATGTACGTGCTCCCGGGATGGCTTTAAGCCATTATGCACCTAGACACCCAGTACGCTTAGTAGCAACTTCCGATTTATTATTTACCATCCAACAATTACTCACTAAAGGCCTACAACTATCTGTTTTAAGCTTTCAAGCACAGCCTACAGCATTCGATTTGCCATGGGAGCAGATGAGTGCTGATCCTAAAGTTTATGCTTATAATTTGTATGCCTCCTTAAGAAATGCAGATGCTAGCACATGCGACTACATCATAGTAGAGCAAACGCCTACTGATGAAAATTGGTATGCTATCCAAGATCGCTTGCAACGGGCTGCGGCATTATAAAATTTAATTAAAATATTTTGGAAAAAGCATTTAGTTTTTACAAAAACTTCCCTTACACAATAAATACGTACTTGAATGCTTAAAAGTATATTCTGCAACTATCATCCCATATTTAGAGTCAGGTTTGTGCACCAGTACATACCCTTCTTCAAAAGGTAGAGGCAGCCGTGTTATAGCTTTTTTTGGTAAGCGTAAAGTATTTATCCACGCTGCTATACTTAAGCCTTTTGCCGAATCATCTTCTATATATAATGGCTTATCTTTACTAATACTTAATACCTGATGAGCAATATTTTTAAATCTTTTGGCTTGCCAAGGGTCGATATAAAATATATAAGCACTAAAAATAAAATTAATACCCAAAGCAAGCCATGCTCCATAAAAAATAATTTTTTTATTGCTTACCATGTGCTCTAGGCAAAGCGCTAAAATTATTGCAAACCATGGATACAATGGCTGTAAATATCGTATGTGACTTTCTGGTGCAATCCAATAGGGTAAGAGATTTATTGTTAAAATAAAAAATATAATTTTATAGGGCCTTATCTTGCTAACCAGGCCCGTAAAAGTTATTTTACTTTTATATAAAAAAAATAAAACTATGCCACTAAAAGGCATAAATCGCAGAATAAAATCTATGGGAAAATTAAAAATTTTAAATAGATAGCTTGTTACCGTTAATAAGCCCATTCGATTGGTAATATCTGCCAGCATTCCATTCGATTGTAAATCCGCATGTGCGTTTAAGTGATGAATTACAGGTACTAAGAAAAATAAGGCGTGTAGAGCTAAAACTGTAGGCTGTAATAAAAATTTTCTATAAGGTTTATGCAATAAAAGACAGATCCCCACCACTATGTAAAATATATAGGCTGTTAGCGCTTTAGTATAAAAAGCGCACGTAATACAAACAAGTGAAATCAAAAGATAATATAGGTTTTGTTTTTTAGCACTTAGCCACAACAATAAACAACTAGTAAATATAAAAAATGAAAATAAAGGATCAGCATAAGCAAGCCAAGCACGACGCAATAACATATCCAATGAACCCAGATAAATGAATGCCGCATTCTTACTCAAATTTTGATTATTAAATAGTTGCTTAGTCCCCCAAACAATTACTGCAGCGGTAGCAAGACTGGAGCTAATAGCCACTAAGCGTGCTGCTAATAAATTATTTTCAAAGCCTAATAACTGGCATAAAGGGATAATAAACCAATTCAATAAAGGAGGACGCTGATAGTTACCTCCATATAAAAGGGGAGTAAACCAATGCTGGGCTTGCCACATTTCTAAAGAAGAGATAGTGTATACAGCCTCTTCCCCCGTGTAAGGGTAAAATAAAGCTGGAATATAACTTGCTACGACAGCAATAAATAGTAAACGATAAGGGTACTGAGCCATGATTTTATGCATCTATATTTTGCCTTTTAAGTTTTACAACTTGATTTTCTATTTAGATTGTAACTTCTTTTTAGCCTAAGGCATAATATAAGTTTACATAAAATTTTTTTGGATATCGTACTATGTTAACTCCCCCTGCTGCTTTGCTTTCTATCGTGATCCCTGCTTTTAATGAGCAAGAAGTATTAAGAATGTTTCATAAACGATTAAGTTCAGTTTTACAAACCCTACCCTTTGCTTGGGAAGCCATTTATGTAAACGATGGCAGTACAGATAATACCTTATTTATTTTACAAGAATTAAAAAAACAAGATGAACATATTAGTATTATTGATTTAAGTCGTAATTTTGGTAAAGAACTTGCCCTTACTGCAGGCCTTGATCATGCAGAAGGAGAGGCAACCATCATTATAGATGCGGATTTACAAGATCCACCAGAATTGATACCACTTTTAATTAAGGAATGGCAGCAAGGCTTTGATGTAGTGTATGCAACCCGCACGTCCAGAGCCGGAGAAACTTGGTTTAAAAAATTGACGGCACATTATTTTTACCGACTTATTGCCCATTTAAGTGCAGTCCCCATACCTCGGGACACTGGGGATTTTAGATTACTTTCCAAAAGAGCACTTATTGCAGTTAGACAATTGCGCGAGCAACATAGGTTTATGAAGGGTTTATTTAGCTGGATTGGTTACCCACAAAAAGGCGTGCCTTACCAACGAGATGCCCGTTTTGCGGGACATACTAAATGGAATTATTGGAAATTATGGAATTTTGCGCTAGAAGGTATTACTTCGTTTAGCATCGCCCCCCTTAAATGGGCTACTTATCTAGGATTTCTTACAGCATTTAGTGCGTTTTTAGCTGCAGTTTTTATTATTTATAAAACGCTCATATATGGTGAATCTGTACAAGGGTACCCTTCTTTAATGGTTACTATTCTTTTTTTTGGTGGCTTGCAATTAGTCACTTTAGGAATTATTGGAGAATATTTAGGCCGTATGTTTGATGAAAATAAAAAACGCCCTTTATATTTGCTGAAAAATATTGAGCGCTCAGCTTATAAAAAATAATAGAGAATTACTGTTTATAAAGAAGAGCAGCGTTCCCTTTCTTTTTATAATCAATGCCAGTTTTTAACAGAATGGCGGGCCCTTGATGAAAAATTAGCTGCAGTAAATGCACAGTCAGAGCAGGTTACTTTAAAACGTTTAAGCCTTGCCTTTCAAGCTTTTTTTAGACGAGTTAAAAAGGGAGAAACTCCAGGCTTTCCTCGATTTAAATCCTTTCAGCGATTTTCAGGCTGGGGTTATAAAACGCATGGAGATGGTTGGAAGCTATTAGCTGGCAAAGAAATGAAGCACGGTAAAGTGCGTTTAAGCGGTATAGGTAATATCCCCCTGCGGGGAAAAGCGAGGACGCTTGGAATTCCTAAGACTGCTGAAGTATTACATAAAGCAGGCCGTTGGTATTTATCGGTGACACTTAATTGTGAACCAAAACGAATCTCGGGCGCACAAGCCATTGCTTTAGATTGGGGGGTTGAAAACTTTGCCACAGTAGTAAGCACTGATAATAAAAGTCAAATTATTCCAAACCCACGTTTAGGTAGTCTTTTAGCTCCTAAAATTAAACCAGTGCATCAAGCAATCAGTAGAAGCAAAAAGGGCTCTAAAAATAGGCGTAAGCTTATTACGAAACTGGGGAACTATTATAGAAAGCTAAGCAATCAACGTTTAGATTTTATCCATAAAAAATCAAATGAAATTGTAGCCAATTCAGTCCTCATTGCCACAGAAACCTTACATATTAAAAATATGACTGTAAAAGGAGGCAGTCGTAAAAAAGGATTAAATCGAGAAATATTAAACACCACACCAAGTGCATTTTTTAACCTATTAAAGAGCAAAGCGGAAGAAGCTGGCCTTTATTGGGTTGAAGTACCCACCCGCTCTGTGAAACCTTCACAGATCTGCCACGGCTGTGGTGTTCAAGTCAAAAAAACCTTAAGCGAACGTATTCATCATTGTGACTGTGGAGCAAGTTGTTCCCGTGATGAGAATTCTGCTAAGGTTATGCTGAATTGGGCCCTTTTTGGTAACCCAAGCGGTCAGGAATTGGCCGAGGTGTGTGGAGCGGCGATAACGCTGTGTTGAAGCACGAAACCCACTCTATAATGCTTTCCGAGAGCCTCGGTTGCATTTGGAGGGGGTAATTCATCTATTGTTATGATTCTTGATTCGCTTTGAGACAAAGATAGCTCAATAATTCAAACATTTTATCGTCACTACCCGCCATATCGATATCGGTTATAAAACTTGCTTTTTTACCATGCACCATGACCACAGGGGTTGCCATGATTTTTACAGCCCGCGATAAATTAACACCCCATTGCACTTTGCGTTCAATCGCAAAAGAATGGATAAGCCTATCAAATTCCTCATTAGATACGCCTTTGGATTCAAAAAATTTACGCAATTCTGGTTCACGCGTCAGATTAATTTGTTTTTCATGAAGCTGAGCGAATAAGCTATCATCCAATTCTGCCAAACGCCCTAATTCTTCTGCCATATAGTAGGCTTTAGCTAAAATAGAGATCCCAATTGGCACTCGAACAAATTTTACAGTGGGGGGAAGTTTTTCGACATAATTATGAAATAATGGCTGCAGGCTGCGGCAGTGATGGCACCAATAACCAAAAAATTCTACAATTAAAATTTTATCTGCAGCAATATTTTTTAAATTTTGTACTTCTTTGCTTGCTCGTATATCAGTAGAGAGCTGTTTATAATGCTGCCCTTCAATAAATTCACTCGCAAAAACATTACCTACCAATCCTAAGATTTGTAAGCTCAACAATAAAATTACTTTTTTTACCATATTACGGATGGAGCCCTGCAACATAACTACTTACTGCCTCAATTTCTGGATCACTCATGCGTTTCGCAATATCGCGCATTATAGCATTAGGATCGTTAGCACGCTCTCCAGTTTGGAATTTTTTTAATTCACCAGCAATGTAATCTGCATGTTGGCCACTAAGCTTTGGGAATTTAGCTAATTCATTACCAGAGCCATCCATACTGTGGCAGCCAGCACAACTGGGTACTCCCGTTTCAATATTGCCGCCTCTGTAGATTTTTTCGCCCAATAATTTTAAGTTGGCTTGAGTCTTACCAAGTTTTGTAATTTGCATACTAAAAAAACTTGCCAGGTCAAAAATATCTTGATCACTTAAAGATTGCACAAAAGGATCCATAATTGGGTTATGGCGTGCCCCCTTATCCATTTTACGAAACTCTATAAGCTGCTCTACTAAATAAGATTCTTGTTGCCCTGCAATATTAGGCCAAATAGGGGCTGAGCTATTACCATCTGCATTATGGCAAGTAGTACATGGGCCAGATAACAATTTACCCCGGTCCGGGTTGCCTTCTGGCACAGCATAAGTCGAAAAACTTAGCAGTAATATACTGCACTTGAGTAATCGACATCCTATAGCGCTTAGTTTCATCCCTTCCCTCTGCTAAAACTTGCTAGACGTAAGCTTAGATTAATAGCATAATCGATCATTTCAATTAATTCTATAGCCAATACTTGCATCTGGACTTTAACTTTCATGAATCTTCATACTATCAAATTTTTAAAAAGCGCAGCTGCGCTACGAGATTGCCCCCCAGACAGTGGCCAAGAAGTAGCTTTTGCAGGGCGTTCTAATGCTGGTAAATCCACGGCTATTAACGTGATTGCTAATATTAAGGGCCTTGCTCGTACTAGTAAAACCCCAGGCCGAACTCAGTTAATTAACTTTTTTGAGATTTCTGAACATCAACGCCTAGTTGATTTGCCAGGATATGGTTATGCCGCTGTGCCGCAGAGTATTAAAATAGCATGGCAAAAAAGTTTATCAACTTATTTAAATAAAAGACAAGCCTTAAAGGGTATTATTTTATTAATGGATATTCGCCATCCTTTAAAAGAATTTGATACACAAATGATTCAATGGTGCGCCAATAGAGAGCCCATATTACCAGTACACATACTATTGACCAAAGCCGATAAATTGAATCGCGGGCCTGCAATGCAGGTTTTGCAAACGGTATACAATACCTTACAGCAAACTAATATTCCGCTTAGCATCCAATTGTTTTCTGCACTGAATAAAATTGGGCTTGAAGATGTTAAAACAGTAATTGCAGGGTGGCTTGATACTCCCCCCTCTGATATATAATATTTCACAAAACAGATACTATTTTTCAGGCTCTCTTTCCTTCACAGATTTTTTCTGTAAAGAAAGCCCTTTAGTTGCTTCATGCCGGTTGGTTTGCGCTACATGTTGGTACAAAAGCGTAGTGCTAATATCACTGTGACCTGCATTTTCTTGCGCTACTTTTAGAGAGACCCCACTTTCTAATAGATAAGTAACATAACTATGCCTTAACCAATGCGCTGAAGCGGCTCGAAGCTTAGAAGCTTTATGAGGTTGATGCACATCAAAGCGAGCAGCCCCTAAATTAAAAGCCCATTTTAAGATTTGATCAATACGGCGTGGCGTAATAGCTACAGTTAAATTTTGCATAGGGATGAGGGGCGTTTTTTCTCTAAATTTTGGTTCAGGGCTTGGTAACCCAATAGCCATTCTAAATTCAGCTAGCGCTTCCAATAATTCGTCAGGGATTGGGATTTCTCTTAACTTTTTTCCTTTACCCATTACCCTTAAAAACCAGTTATCGGCACGCTGTTTAAAATCACCCATAGTGTGTTCACCTGCTTCTGCAATGCGCAAGCCCGTATAATACAATAATAAAATTATATAACGCGCTCGCAATACCTTGAAATCTCCTGCCACCTCTTTGGAAGGATATTCCATGAGGGCGTCTAAGGCCGCATGGATTTCATCTAATTCTAGGTACCGCTCTACCATTTTAGATTTATTTTTATTTCTTTTTTTTCTCCTTCTATCCACGGCTAGAGGATTACCCGTTAAATAATTAGTTTGTACTAAATAATTAAAGAAAGAATCCAAAATAGTTAAGGTTTTATTAACGGTCCCGCCGGATAAGCCTTGGCAAAAAGGCCGCCATAAAAGATTATAATCCCCATTTTTTAATTGTCGTGCAACTTTAGGCCCACACCATACAGCTTGTGGCTCTGGGGTTTTTAAAAAATCTTGATATTCCATCAGATCGTTACGCCGTAGGCTCGATATGTTTTTTTTAGCAATGTGCACACACCACAGCAATAAACGTTCAATCTCTTTTGCATAAGAACGCAGGGTAAGTGCTGAATCGCGAAATTCGGCTAAAAAACTAGAAATAGCTTCAGCGTCCGTTTTCGCATCGATTAAAGCCTCACCTGAAGATTTATTATAATCATCTTGAACAAAGCTTATAATTTGGCTACCCATCTTATTGGCTTCATTAATGGGTAAAAATAAAGGCTTGATATATTCTAATTTATCAATTTTGGTTTTAGCCATTAATGGTACCTAAGTATAGTTTTGCAAAAGAATGGAAATATGTAAAACTATATCAACAAGCTCAACTAAAAGCAAAGATACCCTATAGTATGGCTATACGTTTAGAATTAATTTAAATTGGATTAATTGGAAACAACACCCAATTGTTGCATCAAAGTTAGGTTGTCTTCCAAATGCCAATTGTCAGTAATTTTTCCATTTTTAATCCGCAGAATATCAATAGCATTAAAGTTTACAGGACCACCAGAACCTTTTTTATCCATAAAGACACCTGTAAATTTTCCGGTAAAACTTAATCTGGCAATTACTCTATCACCCACGAGCAACAATTCTTGTATCTCGCAATGTAAATCTGGCACTGCTTTTCTAAAATTTTTAGAGGCAAAAATTGGACCAGAAGGGCCTTGAGGTCGTCCTTTAGGTAACATATGATCCATAAAATTTTCATCAATAGAAACTTTTGCAAATTTTTCATTGCCCGTGTCCCAAAAACTATAAAAATTTTTAGCTGCATTAATCATGTCATTAGATTTTTTCTTACTAAGGCTTGTATCAACGATAATATTTTTCACCTCAATTGGTAAGTTTTTATTTATATCATTTTTTTGCGCCAGGACTACATTGGGTAAAAAAACAAGGGAACATAATAAAATATTTGTTATAAGTTGCATTTCAACTTTCCTCCTTTACCATTCACGTTAATAAATGTCCACCACTTATTTCAAGGGTTTCACCTGTAATAAAGCCATTAGTCATTAAAAACACAAGCGCTTCAGCTAATTCTTCTGCATAACCGATTCTCTTAACTAATAGCCGGTTTGCAATATTATTAAAAAAAGATTGCTTCTCCTCTGGTTTCATTTTTCCCCATCTTGGGGTATCCACTATACCAGGTGAAAGAACATTCACTCTCATAGGGGCAAGCTCTACTGCTAATGCGCGTCCTAAGCCTTCAACTGCACTGTTTACTGCGGTCATCACAGCGCTACCGACAGAAGGCCTTTTAGCAGCCACCCCAGAGAAAAAAGTAATGGAGCCATGTGAGTGCATTTTGGGAACCGCACATTTTGCAGCCAAATATTGACCCCAAAATTTACTTTCCATCCCTATCCGGGCTTTTTCAAGAGGTAAATCAAGAAAAGAGCCGGTGTTAAGCACATTACCAGGTGTAGTTAGATGATCTATATTCTCTATAGAATCAAAAAACTCCTCAATATTCTTTTCATTACTTATATTTAAAATGGCATACTTTGTTTTCATCCCCAAATCATTTTTCACTTGATTAAGAGAATCTTCACTTTGTCCTGTGATGGTTAACTTTGCACCCAATGATAATAAAAGTTTTGCGGCAGCCAAGCCAATTCCAGAGGTGCCCCCAATAATCACAATATGCTTATTATGTAATGCATGTTCTTTCATTATTTTTCCACCAACGTATTTTGGTCATGTTCTACCATTTTGGCAATTTCATCTTTTCGCATAAAAACTACATTAGGGTGTTCCATTGCATACATAATAAAATTTTCCATTGCTTCCGCCATCGCAGGAGTTCCACCTATCCTATCATGTAAACTAACAGACATCATTCTTCGTTTATGCTTACCTTCTTTATACAGATGATCAAATTCAAGCTTTATTTGATTCAAAAAATCTTGAGCCGAAAACCCTTTTCCTTCTATGAGCACGATATCATTACAACGCACTGTATAGGGAATCGTTATAAACTGCTTATCTTTCACAAAAGTAATAAATGGTTCATCTCTACTAACGTCATCTATATGATACAGAAAACCAAGATTTTGCAGAACCTCTAAAGTATTTACACTGCGTCGTAACCAATTACAATTATAGCCAACTGGTTTTTGCCCCGTTATTTTCTCAACTGCTTGTGCGCCCTCTTCAACAAATTTTTTTTCCTCATCAAATTTCATATTATATTGCGATGACCAATTCATGCCATGGCCGGCTGCTTCATGCCCGTGTTTAACAATTAACTTTGCTAATTCGGGGTTTTTTAAAACTGCTTCACCCACCATGTGGGAAGTCACTTTGATATCGTACTTATCCCATAAAGCCAATAATCTTAAAATGCCTTCTTTGTACCCATATTCAAACCAAGTTTTAGCAGGAAGATCAGGAAAGCCTGCAGGCAATGGCGCACCAGAAAATGGGCTTTCAGCCCCTTCCGGTTGCCCACCCGCTTCGAATTGCATTGAAATTGATATTATTAATTGTGCGCCATTAGGCCAATGGCTAGAAGTATTTGCATTTGGGTTCAATTTTTTAGTCATCAGCTTTCCTTTTACTATATTTGCATCATTACTATTTTTTACTTCGGAACTAGATGCATTGTTTGTAAAACAACATAATATTGAAAAAATTAGTGAAATAAGATATTTGACAACAAGGCTCCTTCTTAAGCTAAAAACCAATTAGATTGATTTTAGGTCAATTATCAAACGTTAAATTAATTTTCTCTGATTAAGAACTTATAAAATACCCTATCATAAGGAAAATCCGCATTCAATAGTTTTAAGCGATGGTCTATTGTTAATATTTTGCTCATTTTTAGATTATCCTGCAATATTAACTATAAAACAGTTGCAATAAAGTATTATGCTCACTATTTCTTATTTTCAAGCTATTAGTAAAGCTTTTTCACAGTATTCAATTAATATTTATAAAGCAAGTGATTTAATGCTTTTTTATCAATCGTTATTATCTATCAAGACTGATATAGCAACCGTAAAATCAAAAATATCTACCACACGAGCAATAAAGCGACTTTAAAACCTAGATACAATAAGTTAATTTTCAACCATTAATAATTTCATTCATTTTCACTGCGCTAACTAACTTCTTGCAAACAATCCTAGGTAGTAATAAAATGATAAGTTATACCCATCGCAATCGAGTTTTAGGTTCCAATCAAAAGAAACTCTTCATTCATTAGTGTTGCTAGCTCATCTTTATAGTCACCAATGTTAGTAAAAAATTTCATGGCTGCCTTTTCAAAATCTTT
>Ga0302309_10000424_pt1 | contig 48496 bp, 43 predicted proteins | sample III_Palsa_N1_1_FD_200453 | JGI IMG/M metagenome (GOLD analysis project Ga0302309, IMG submission 200453) | Peat permafrost microbial communities from Stordalen Mire near Abisko, Sweden - III_Palsa_N1_1 | ecosystem: Environmental > Terrestrial > Soil > Palsa > Peat permafrost | place: Sweden...
TGGACGAACTTTGCGCCCTACTCGTCCCGTTAGGGACGTCTGGTGGGTAGAAAAATATATGAAATCCATTGTTACGTTCCGTTAGGAACGTTTGGTTTTTTAAAAGCCATTACTATTATGGTTTAACTATCCGCTTTTATGATTAAATTGCCGCATGAAAATAAAATTCATCGACCATATTGTTTTAATAGTGAAAAATATAGCCGAAACTGAGAAATTCTATACCAGCTTTTTGGGACAGCCCGCATTCCAGGATGACAGGAAGTTGATTTATGAAATCGGCGAAACAAGACTCTTTTTCCTTTTACCAAAAGGCGAATACGAGGCAAAGGACAAAGACAAAGGTGGCCTTAACCATTTCGCATTCGGCGTACATACCCTGGATGAGCTTAAATATTTTGAAGGGCTACTTAACAAGGCCTCCATACACCACAGCGGTATAAAGATTGACGTACACGGCGGAAAAGATTATATCTGGCTTGATGATCCCGACAACATCAGGATAGAGTTGTATTGCCATCCTTTATGATCGCTCCGGATCAATCTGCTCGAAATACTTTAAATACAGGTTTTGGCCATCAAATTCCGCATAAGAAAAATGGTTTATCCATTCACCTAAATTAATATAGCGGGTATGCTCACCCACTTGTATGTCGAGTGGTAAATGCCGGTGGCCGAAAATCATATAATCGTAATGCGTGGTTTGCAGTACCTCGCGGCAATAGGTAACCAGCCATTCATGCTCACCGGGTTTGCCACCTTCTCTTTTAGAATTTGCTATACGGCTATTGCCCGACCAGTAATTTGCAATGCCTATACCCAAATTGGGGTGGATGCGGGCAAACAGCCATTGGCAAAGCCTGCTGCGGAATATATTCTTTAATATTTTGTACATATTGTCGCCCGGCCCTAAACCGTCGCCGTGGTGCAGGAAAAACTTTTTACCATCGCGTTCTATTACTAGTTCGTTGCTGATAATGGTAGCGCCAAGCTCTTTCTCAAAATAATCGAACATCCACATATCATGGTTGCCCTTAAAAAAATAGAGTTTTGTGCCGGCATCGCTCAGTTCGGCCAGTTTGCCGAACAGGCGGATATAGCCTTTGGGGACAACGGTTTTATACTCAAACCAGAAGTCAAAAACATCGCCCATTAAAAACACTTCGGCGGCATCGGCTTTTATACTATCAAGCCAGCGAACAAATTTATCTTCACGCGCCCGCGAAACAGCATAGCCGCCTGCCCCGAGGTGGATATCAGAAGCAAAATAAAGTTTATCGCGGTTTGGCATCGGTGGTAAAAGTACGTTGTTAGGATGAATGGTAAAAATTATACCGTCAGAAGCTGATACCAAAATATGCCATCAGGAATACTATAAACAAGGTAATAAGCAAAGGGTTAATAATGCTGCGGGGATAATAATCATCCTCGGGGAAATATTTTTTATAGAAATACCCTACCAATATAACCCCTCCGGCTACCTGGAACCCTTTTGACATTAGCAAAAATACTATGGCATTATTATCAATTTTTTTAGGATCAATTTTGTAATGATCCATATACCAATATTCGGCTTTGGTAGTTGCGGCTACGTAAACAACTAAAAATGCCACTACAAGTGCTACTGCCCTTTTATAACCCGCCAACCATAAGTTTATAATAAGTAATGCCCCACCTATTAGGGGATCGGCCAGTACTGAAAACCAAAAAACTGCCTTTTTTGAATATATCTCCACATAATCTCCCTCCTGTTCGGGGAGATTATTGTTATCATCAAATTCCATGCGGCAAATATAGCCTTTAAAACCGCCTGCAATAAATAAGTGCTGCTTTTTGTCGTGCTTCAGTTTATATCCAATATCATTATTTATCTTCCAGCCTTAATACCTCTTTACCTAATTGACATTTTATTGCTTTTCATAACATACAGCTAATATTATAAGTTCATTTTTACAGTTAAACCCGCTGTCAATTTTAAAGTCTTTTGTAAAAGATATATGCATAAACAACTATTTTGCCCGGCGAAGCGTTACTTCTGCATGAAGGTTGCACTTATTGTTGTTTTCAGCCTGTTATTAACGTCATTTTTTGCAAACGGGCAGGATACCTGGGAGCTGCGGCGTGACGAAAATGGCATAAAAATATACTCCCGCAGGGCAAATGGCGGCAAATTGGTGGAATTGCGGCTGCTTACCCAATTCAACACAACGCCTGATGAATTACTTAATACTTTGTTAAACATTCAAAATTATTCCAACTGGATATATGGCAGCAAAAGGGCAGGCATCATAAAAAAAATAAACGACCACGATATTATTTATTTTACCGAAGCGCATTTACCCTGGCCTATACAAGACCGCGACCTGGTTACCGAACTTACCGTTACACCGGCAACAGCTACAGCACCATTAATTATTCAAGCCAAAAGCGTGCAGGGCATTTTACCCCCCAAGCCGCATTTTATACGCGTTCCCTATTCGCTGGCCACGTGGCGCATAACGCCTGAAGGCACCAGCAAGGTAAATATAGATTATACCTTTAGCGTTGATCCGGGCGGCAGCGTCCCCGGCTGGCTGGTGAACATGACCATTGCCGGCGGCCCATATAAGTCATTTGTAAAGCTGGCCGATATGTTGCAGGCAGGGCATTCAAAAAAAAATTTGTAGCGTATATTTCCCCGCAATGGCACGATGAATCAGGCATTTTCGGCTGCTCGTTTAATTACCTTATTTCTCTCCACCAGGAGCTTAGTCATATGCCTTTTCAATATCAACCAATTGAAAAGCTTACCTAACACGCCCAGCGGCGATTCAAAAGCAAATACATCCTGCATTAAGGTATAGCCATCCTTTTCCGTAAAATGATGCCCATGCCTGAAACTTTTAAAAGCGCCGCTAACCATTTCATCAGCAAAAAAGTTAGGATAACTGTATTCGGTGATTTTTGAGGTGAGATTTTGCCATATACCGAAATGCCTCGCCCGCCAGGTAACCGTTTCGCCCAAACCGATCAACCCGTTTGTACAGCCCGCAATGGCCTGCTCTCCTGTTTGTTTGGTGGATAGGATATGCAGATCGATGCTACGGGAAAGGTCGAAAACCTTTTCGATTGGTGCGTTGATATGAGTAAGGAGTTCTATTTTGGGCATGAAAAATATTGTCATTCCACAGGTATCAAAGTACATGAGGGCACGGGCCTTTACGCGCACACTTCGAGTACCTCATTGTGACACCTGTTTTACATTTCAAAAAATCAGCGAAATCAAATCAATCAATCAAAATCAGCGGTTAAAACTCAGCATTCTTCGGAAACCTCGGGAACGGTATCACATCCCTGATGTTGCCCATGCCGGTAACAAACAGCACCAAGCGCTCAAAACCCAAACCAAAACCAGCATGCGGACAAGCGCCAAAGCGGCGGGTATCAAGGTACCACCACAATTCCTCTTTGGGTATGCCCATTTCGTCCATGCGCTGCTCCAGTTTATCTAAACGTTCCTCACGCTGCGAGCCGCCTACAATTTCGCCGATGCCGGGGAACAATATGTCCATCGCGCGGACGGTTTCGCGGCCCTGTGCATCAGGTTCGTTTTGGCGCATGTAGAATGCCTTTATTTCCTTCGGATAATCGGTCAGGATAACAGGCTTTTTAAAGTGCTTTTCAACCAAATAACGCTCGTGTTCAGATTGCAGGTCGGTGCCCCATCCTTCAATTGGATACTGGAACTTTTTCTTTTTATTCGGGGTCGATTCTTTTAATATATCAATAGCCTCGGTATAAGTAAGCCTTTCAAAATTATTCTCTAAACAAAATTGCAGTTTATCCAGCAAACTCATTTCCGAGCGCTCATTTTGCGGCTTTTGTTTTTCTTCATCGGCCAAACGCTGGCTTAAAAACTCAAGGTCTTCAAGGTTTTTGTCCAACGCATAGCTGATTACGTACTTCAGCAGGCCTTCTGCCAGGTCCATGTTATCGGTGAGGTCGTAAAAAGCCATTTCAGGTTCTATCATCCAAAACTCGGCTAAGTGGCGCGTTGTATTCGAGTTTTCCGCCCTGAAAGTAGGCCCGAAAGTATAAATATCGCTCAGGGCCATCGCGCCCAGCTCACCTTCCAGCTGACCGGAAACAGTTAGGTTGGTTGCACGACCAAAGAAATCCTGTTTGTAATCCACCTCGCCGGTTTCGGTTTTTGGTGGGTTCAGCAGGTCGAAGTTGGTCACATGGAATGTTTCACCCGCACCTTCCGCATCCGATGCGGTAATGATGGGCGTATGCAGGTAAACAAACCCGCGCTCCTGGAAAAACTGGTGTACGGCAAACGCCAGGCTGTTGCGCACACGGAATATTGCGCCAAACGTATTGGTGCGGAAACGCAGATGGGCTATTTCGCGCAGGAATTCAAGGCTTGGGCGGTTCTTTAATTGCAACGGGTATTTTTCCGGATCGCAGTCGCCTAATATCTCAATGCTTTCGGCTTTTATCTCCACCTTTTGGCCTTTGCCTAAAGAAGCTACCAGTTGCCCGGTAACGCTGATGGCAGCGCCGGTAGTGATACGTTTCAATAAGGCAGGGTCGGTATTTTCAAAATCGACAACAATTTGCAGGTTGCTATTGGTTGAGCCATCATTTAAAGCAATAAACTGGTTATTACGGAAGGTACGCACCCATCCTTTAACGGTTACGTCAATATCAGTTTGTTCGCTCTGTAATAATGTTTTGATCTTTGTCCGCTGGCTCATGTATTTTATTTTTTCGAACGGCAAAAATACAATTTATAATGTAAAGCGAATTTGAATGAACCATCAAAATAAAATATTGTAATTTGCATAGCGATTAGGATGTCTTCATGAATGAACTTTTCAAAACATTAACAACCCCGCAGGAATACGAAGAAGCATTCAAAAGGACAATTGAAATATTTCACGCGGAAGAAGGCACGCCTGAAAGCGATGACCTGGATATTTTGTTGTTGCTTGTAAAGGATTATGAAGACAGGCATTTTGCCTTACCCGACCCGGATACAACCAAAACTACTATATTTTGAACGGAGAATACAATTTATTCGTTTATGTATTCCTGGAATTTGCCGCCTAAAAAGCTAATGTCTGGTTTGCCCGGGTTAATGAAGTTGAGCGTGAATGTACCCTCTACAAAGTTTCCGTTCATATTATACTGGCTAACAGTTACAGTATTATTAGCGTTCAATGTATCTAATTGATAGCTTTTTACCGGGCCACCTGCAACAGCGCTGCGATAGGTAACATCACCTGAATGCAGTTTATAGGTAGATTGGCTATTGTTATAATTGATAGTGACCAGCAGCGTATCATTAACGTTGTTTTTATTTAAGCTGCTTATGGATGCAGCCGATATCTTCATCGGCTGATAGCCTCCTGCACCTTCAAAAGCTGCACCACTCCAACTGGTATCATTTTTTTCAGCAGTGACCAAAAGCGGTTGGTACGCGTTGCAGCATGGGCTCAAAAAGTGCTTGCCGCAGGAAATAAATAAAACAGCCGGTAAAAGGATAAGGTATAGCTTCTTTTTCATAATGAATGTATTTTACAACAAGTTACGATGATTTCAAACAGGTTGCTACAAGCAACGGTGACTTTTTAATTTAAAGGAAAGCCAACCCAACATTTCCGTCCGACTGATTATTATTAAATTATTTACTAACAGGAAAATAGAAATTTCCATTTAACAGGCTCACGGCCGACGACGAATTAAGGAACTCCATATTAAAAGTTCCGGTCATTTTACCTGTGGTTTGATCATAGCCGGTAATAACTAACGTATTATTGTATTGTTGATTAAGCTGGTAGCCGGTTGTCGGGCTGTTTGCAGGCGCAGGATATATATTAGTTAGAATGGTAAAATACGAAGCACCCGTATTTGCAAGGCTGTAGGTGCCTACGCCACTATATTTCAATTTTACAAAAAGCGAATCTAATGTAAAATCAGTTGAATTACTACCCGCTTGCCCTGCAAACGTAAATGTTATGGAGTCGTTGCTGATGGCGCCATGCACATCAGGCGTTACATAAAGTTTATTATTCCGTTCGGCAGTAAGTTCCGCCTGGGGAATGGGCAGTACACAGCAATTCCTGGTATCTTTTTTACATGATAGCGTTGCGATAAGGGCAATGCTGAAAATAAGGTAAATCAGTTTTTTCATAGCAAGGTTTATTATTTAATACAATATACGCACAAGCCGGATAAAACGCTACAAGCGTATTACGTTTATCACTAAAAAGCCGATAAATACCTATGTTTGATAACAACTATTTAGCATGAACCCGAAACTAAGCCTTGCCATAGGTATATTGTGCATATCCTTCTCGCCCATATTTGTAAAGCTGGCCGGGGTGGCACCTATCAGCGCCGCGTTTTACCGGGTGTTTGTGGCGTGGCTTTGCCTGCTGCCATATTGCATTATTAAAAACAAGCTACGGATAGATAAAACACACATGCTCATCGCCATCATCGCGGGGATAACTTTTGCCTCGGATGTTGCGATATGGAATATTTCTTTGTTAAAGATCAGCGCCACCATATCAACCTTAATAGCTAACCTCGCGCCTGTTTGGGTAGGGTTGATCAGCTTTTTGTTGCTCAGAAAACGCGCCGGGATAAGCTTTTGGATCGGCACAGTTATATCCATAGCCGGGATGGTGATACTGGTGGGCTTTGAGCACATCGTACATCTTGAACTGAACGCCGGAATTTTATTGGCCCTGCTGGCAAGCTTGTTTTATGCCATCTATATCCTCATCACCAAAAAATCCATGAGCCAGCTGGATGTATTCTCATTTATGTTTTACAGCATGCTGAGCGCGAGTTTGTTTTTACTGGTAATGTGTTTTGTAATGGGCAACCCGGTTGTCGGCTTTGCGCCTAAAGTTTTGTTTTGCTTTATAGGCATGGGCTTGGTTTGCCAGCTTACTGGTTGGCTTACCATCAATTACGCTATCCATCACATGGAGCCTACCCGCGTATCCGTCTCATTATTAAGTCAAACTGTGTTTGCCGGGTTGCTTGCTGCACTGCTGTTAAGTGAGCGGCTCGATCTGAACGAGATCATCGGCAGCGTGATTGTACTGGCCGGTATAGCCATAACATTTTTAAAGCCTCGCCATCAATCAAATAAAATTGTATCTTAACCTTTGTTAATTTCAATTGACTATTTGCCCTACATTTGTAACCCGGCATGATTACGAAACCCACTATCGACCGCATTATGGAAGCCACAGATATTGTGGAAGTGATAGGGGAATTTGTGCAATTAAAGAAGCGCGGCGCCAATTATGTGGGCCTGTCGCCGTTCGCCAATGAGCGCACGCCGTCGTTTACCGTTTCGCCGGCTAAGGGTATTTTTAAGGATTTTTCATCAGGCAAGGGCGGCTCGGCCGTTACCTTTTTAATGGAGCTGGAAAAGTTCACCTACCCCGAAGCGCTTAAATGGCTGGCGAAAAAATACGGTATTGAGGTTGAAGAAACGGTAGAATCCGCCGAGAACCGCGAGGCCGATAACCACCGCGAAAGCCTGATGATCGTTACCGGTTACGCCTCCAAATTTTTCCACGATACATTACTCGAAACCGACGAAGGCCAGAACATCGGCCTGAGCTATTTTAAAGAGCGCGGGTTCAGCAACGACACCATAAAGAAATTTGAGCTGGGCTATTCACCCGATCAATGGGAAGCATTCACCGGCCAGGCGATAAAAGACGGTTATTCAGAGCAGTATTTAGAAGAAACGGGCCTGTCTATAAAGCGGGATAATGGCTCGATGTATGACCGCTGGCGTGGACGGGTGATGTTCCCGATACACAGCTTTACGGGTCGGGTGATCGCTTTTGGCGGTCGTACTTTAAAGAACGATAAGAATTCGCCCAAATACGTCAACTCGCCGGAGTCCGAGATCTATCATAAATCCAGCGTCTTATATGGCTTATTCTTCGCCAAAAAAGCTATCCGCGAGGAGGATAACTGCTATTTGGTTGAAGGCTATGCCGACGTAATATCCGTACACCAGGCGGGAATAGAGAATGTGGTGGCTTCATCGGGCACATCGCTAACGGTTGACCAGATCAGGCTGATAGGTCGCCTCACCAAAAACATCACCATACTATATGACGGGGACGCTGCGGGTATAAAAGCCTCACTGCGCGGGCTGGATATGATACTGGAAGAAGGCTTGAATGTAAAGGTAGTGCTGTTCCCGGATGGGCACGACCCAGACTCGTACGTGCGCAAGTTAGGCACAAGCGCCTTTAAAAAATATATTGCCGATACCCGCAAAGATTTCATCCTCTATAAAACCGACATCCTGCTTAAAGATGCCGGCAACGACCCGATAAAGAAAGCTGAGGTTATACGCGAGATCGTAGAGAGCATCGCCAAAATACCTGATTCTATTAAAGCATCGGTATTTATTAAAGAATGCAGCGATCAGTTAAAGATAGATGAGCGGGCGCTGTTATCCGAGCTGAATAAAATGCGGATGGCTAAGGCCAAAAAAGATTCGCAGCAGCAAAATCAAAGGCAGCAACAGCCAATCTTGGCTGAAGAGATTTTACAGGAAGAACTAATAGAGCAAAAACCCAGAGACGAATCAAATCAGGAAAAAGAAATTGTCCGCCTACTTTTGTTGTACGGTAATCGCATGATCGATTGGGACGGTATAGCCAATACATATATTGGTCCATTTATGATAGCTGATTTAAATGATGTGGATTTTATTAATCCGCTCTGGAAAGAGTTCGCCGAAATATTTCGCCAACAATATGATAACGGCGTTTTGCCAGAGGAAACATTCTTTATAAATCATCACGACAATAAAGTTGCCGACTCCGCAATCACGTTATTATTGTCTCCATATATATTGAGCCCCAATTGGGATATCATGCATAAAATATCTACAACTCTTGAAGAAGATAATATGCAAACTACTATACTCGGCGGTATTTATCACCTCAAAAAGCATAAGGTTAAACGTGTCTTAAATAATATTAGAAAACAGTTATTAGAAACAAGTATCCCGGACGACGAAGAGATACTATTAAGCCAATATATCCACATGAAGAAAGTTGAAAAGGTTATAGCTGACTATTTAGGTATAGTAATTGTAGAATAAATGGCCCAACACCTCGAACTGGGCCGCAAAGGCGAAGCGCTTGCCAAAACCTTATTGGAAAATGCCGGTTATGAAATACTGGACGAGAACTGGACGCATGGAAAAGCCGAGGTAGATATCATCGCATATAAAGACAAGGTTATTATATTTGCCGAGGTTAAAACGCGCACAGGGAATGGCTTTGGCGAGCCGGAGGATTTTGTAGATGCCCGCAAGCAACGCCTGCTGGTTGAAGCAGCCGACGAATATATTTACCTGATGGAACACGAAGGCGAAGTACGCTTCGATATTATTTCGATATTGTTTGACAAACAGTCGAACTATAAAATAAAGCATATAGAAGATGCGTTTTGGCCTTACACAATTTAAGCTTATCAATGAATAACAAACTAAAACTTTTTATAGCTGCTGTCACAATGCTGGCATTTAATTGCAGTTGCAAGCATACTCCACAAACGCTTACCATAAATATCACTCCTGAAGCAGGCACATCCTACAAAGCAGGCGATGTGGTAAAAGTTAGCCCCGGCATATCAGGCGGCAAAATTGATTCGGTGGTTTATTTGCTGGATTCGGTCAGGTTTACTTCCCGTACAGATACTGCTGCCATCACCCTCAAAACCGATACAATGCCGTTGGGCGTAAAGCTCATCACGGCCAGGGTTTACCAGGGCAGCCAGCCTCAGGAAGCATCAACCAATATTGTATTGCTGGCGGCTAAAGCGCCTGAAGAATTAACCTACAAAGTTGTCAAGGTTTTCCCGCATGATACCAGCAGCTATACCGAAGGCTTGCTTTACCAGGATGGCTACTTATATGAAAGCGGTGGCGGCTACCTCACCCCTCCGGCAGGAGAACCAGCTGATGGGCAATCGAGCCTCAGAAAAGTCGACCTGAATACAGGCAAAGTGGTTCAAAAAGTTTTAGACCCTCCTACAATTTTTGGCGAGGGGATATCTATTGTCGGTGATAAGATCATTCAGTTAACGTGGAAATCGAAGATCGGCTATGTGTATGACAAAACCACTTTTAAGCTGTTAAGCACTTTTACAAATAACATAGGCGCCGAAGGCTGGGGAATGTGCTTTGACGGTAGCAAGCTCTATATGGACGACAGCACCAACCGTATATGGTTTATTAATAAAGATAAATGGCAGACGACAGGCTATATAGATGTTTATGATGATAAAAAACCGATAGATTCGATAAACGAGCTGGAATATATCGATGGCAAGCTATACGCAAATGTATATTTGACCGATAATATTATTGTGATCGACCCTAAAACGGGCGCGGTACTGCAAACAATTAATCTTACCAATCTATATCCGGAAGATGAAAGACCGCCGAATGCCAATGTACTGAATGGGATCGCCTATGATGCTGTTAACAAAAGAATATTCATCACCGGCAAAAAATGGCCGCATTTATACCAGGTAGAGTTTGTAAAGAAATAAGCCCCACCCAAACCCTCCCCGGCAGGGAGGGCTTAAGAAGATATAAAGCAAAAACGCCTGATATAAATTATCAGGCGTTTTGCATTTTTTTTAAGTCTCCCCTACCGGGGGAGATTTAGAGGGGGCTTGTAGCTTATTTATCTCCATTCCTTATATTGATTGATCAACCCATTTGTCGACGCATCATGGCTGCTGATCTCATCATTATTCCTTAATTCCGGCTGTATACGCTGGGCCAATTGTTTGCCCAGCTCAACGCCCCATTGGTCAAAGCTGTAGATGTTCCAAACAATGCCTTGTGTGAATATTTTATGCTCATACATGGCTATTAGCGAGCCAAGGCTGCGCGGGGTTATCTTTTTAAGCAGGATGGAATTGGTTGGCCTGTTGCCGTCAAACTCTTTAAAGGGTGTAAGCTTTTCAATTTCCTCAGCCGATTTGCCTGATGCCTTAAGCTCGGCAACTACCTCTTCATCAGTTTTGCCGTTCATCAGCGCTTCGGTTTGCGCAAAGTAGTTTGATATAAGCAGCATGTGGTGCTCGCCAAGCGGGTTATGGCTTTGTGCCGGGGCTATAAAATCACAGGGGATCAGTTTGGTGCCCTGGTGTATTAATTGATAAAAGGCATGCTGACCATTTGTACCCGGTTCGCCCCAGATGATCGGGCCGGTGGAGTAATCAACCGGGTTGCCGTTGCGGTCTACGTGCTTGCCGTTGCTTTCCATATCGCCCTGCTGAAAATAGGCTGCAAAGCGGTGCAGGTACTGGTCGTAAGGTAAAATAGCCTCTGTTTGCGATTCGAAGAAGTTATTGTACCATATACCAACCATTCCCAAAATTACTGATGCGTTCTGTTCAAATTCAGTAGTGCGGAAATACTCATCATAAGCATGCGCACCGGTTAGCAACTCGACAAAGTTTTCGTAACCCAGGCTCAAAACAATCGACAGGCCTATCGCGCTCCATAATGAGTAACGACCGCCAACCCAATCCCAAAATTCGAACATATTCGCCGTATCGATACCAAATTTTTCCACGCCGCTGGTGTTTGTTGAAAGCGCCACGAAATGTTTAGCTACGTCTTCCTGCTTACCGCCATTTGCCAGCAGCCAGTCTTTGGCGCTTTGGGCGTTGGTCATGGTTTCTTGGGTGGTGAAAGTTTTTGAAGCGATGAGGAACAAGGTTGTTTCAGGGTTCACTACTTTAAGCGTTTCGGCAATATGCGTACCGTCAACATTGCTCACAAAGTGCATCTCCAGGTGGTTTTTGTACGGGCGTAGTGCTTCGGTAACCATTACCGGGCCAAGGTCTGAGCCGCCGATACCGATATTCACTATATCAGTAATTTGCTTGCCGGTAAAGCCTTTCCATTCACCAGAGATGATCTTTTCGCTAAAGGTTTTCATTTGCTCCAGCACACGGTTCACGTCAGGCATTACATCTTTCCCGTCTACATAAATAGGCTTATTGCTGCGGTTGCGCAAAGCTATATGCAAAACAGGGCGGTGTTCGGTAGCGTTGATCACTTCACCGGAAAACATGGCGTCAATTGCCTCTTTTAGCTTACACTCTTTTGCAAGCTGCATTAGCAATGCAAAAGTTTCATCGTTAATGCGGTTTTTGGAGTAATCCAGCAAAATATCCTCAAAAAAAGTTGAGAATTTGGCAAACCTTTGGCTATCAGCCTTAAACAGGTTTTTCATTTCTTCAGCCGATATGTCGATGTAGTGGTCGGCTAAATATTTATAGGCTTCCGTAGTAGTAAAATCAATGTTTGGCAACATAATTGAGTGGTTTTTTTGGTAAAATTAGGATTAAAAAATTCAGTGGTTAAATTAATCTGAAAGTTTACAATTTGTGTATAAATCGTGTATAATTAACACACCCATCTTAGTGTTTGTTTTACACTTAGTAAATTGCGAAATTCAAAAAAATTATTACAAATCATTTACAATTTTAAAACTTTTAATTATTATATTTGTCTATCTGATAAATAAAATACGAATTTATCATCATTTTGCTAATTCAAATACAAATTTTATCTGCTATGTTTGAAAAACTCTATCTGCTTGTTAAAAATAACGCCGGGACGGCTGTTATGAGCAACCCGTTAATCGCTGAGGAAAACCGTGAAGCTGTGATAAATGATGCTTCAAGTTCGATCATTGAAGTGCTGAAAGGCCAGGTTGAGGGTGGTAAATTGAAGGATTTTGTACATTATTTTCAGTTCACCGGTGTATTTAATAATCCGCTGATATCAGGCGCAGTTAAAAAATTCGCAAACAAGCTGAACAACTATTACCACATAGCGCCTGCTGAAGCCATGACCATAGCAAAGGCACTGATACCCCCGGTAATGCAGGAGTTGATCAAAGAATCTAAAAGCGAGCAGAATAAAGAGTTTTCGTTAAACGCGCTGATCTCAAAACTGGGCGGTAACCGTGCCGAAGCACTTTTGAAACAACTTGCAGTAGCCTAAAGTCATTTTTAACTACCTTATATGGGCTTGCCGAAAGGCAGGCCTTTTTTATTTCGGATTTCGAATTTTGGATTTCGAATTTAAATTCAAACTTTAACAAATTCGAAATTGAAAATCCGAAATCCGAAATTCCACCTATCTTTGCCAAATGACTAAAGAACAGATCCAGGATTTAAGGGATAGAGTAGCTTCCCTGAGGAGGCATCTTTGACATCGATATCAAACTCGATGCTTTACAAAAAGAACAGGAAATAACCGTAGGCCCCAATTTCTGGGACTATCCTAAAGAGGCCGAAAAGGTACTGGCCTCCATCAAAACCAAAAAAGTATGGACAGACGCGTTTCAACAGGTGGTATCAGTTGTTGAGGATGCGGGCGTAATGTTTGAGTTTTACCAGGGCGGCGATGCCACCGAGGCCGAAATGCAGGAGCAATACAACGCCGCAATAAAGGCAGTTGAGGAGCTTGAATTTAAAAACATGCTCTCTGCCGAGGAAGACCAGCTGAATGCCGTGTTACAAATAACCGCAGGCGCAGGTGGTACCGAAAGCTGCGACTGGGCCGGAATGCTCATGCGTATGTACATAATGTGGGGCGAAAAGAACGGCTACAAAGTTAGCGAGCAGGATTTCCAGGAAGGTGATGTGGCAGGTGTAAAAACCGTTACCCTGCAAATTGAAGGCGAATTTGCTTACGGCTATTTAAAAGGCGAAAATGGCGTACACCGCCTGGTACGTATATCGCCGTTTGACTCCAACGCCAAGCGGCATACTTCGTTTGCTTCGGTTTATGTTTACCCACTGGTAGACGATACGATAGAGATCGAGATAAACCCGGCGGATATCGAATTTGAAACCTTCCGTTCAGGCGGTGCAGGCGGCCAGAACGTAAACAAGGTGGAAACAGCTGTGCGTTTATACCACAAACCATCGGGCATCATTATTAAAAACCAGGAATCACGCTCGCAATTACAAAATAAGGACAACGCTATCCGGTTGCTGAAATCGCAATTGTATGAGGCGGAAATGCGTAAGCGTTTAGAAACCACCAATGCTATTGAAGGCAATAAAAAGAAGATAGAGTGGGGCTCGCAGATCAGGAATTATGTGCTGCACCCGTATAAATTAGTGAAAGACCTGCGTACCGATTATGAAACTTCCAACGCGGCAGCCGTACTGGATGGTGACCTGAACGACTTTTTGAAAGCTTATTTAATGGAGTTTGGCGGGGATAAGTAATTAACCAATTATGAAAACAATATTATTTGCACTGATGCTTGTCACTTCAGCAGCTTTTGCTCAATCAGGAAACCCCATGCCACTTTATCCTAAGGATATACCAAATTCAAAACCTACCCCGCCAACCTATATCGAAAGTAAAAACGAGTGGGGCGGCGTAACAAAAGTTTCCATACCAACACTTACGCCTTACCTCGTGCCAAACAGTTCAGCCATTGCTGCTGTGCTGGTGATCCCCGGCGGTGGCTATAGCGGCGTTGCAATGGGTCATGAGGGCGATTCGATTGCCAGGGCGTTTAATAAAATCGGCGTTGCGGCATTTGTGCTAAAATACCGGTTACCCAGCGACAGTATTATGGTTGATAAAACCATCGGCCCGCTGCAGGATGCGCAAACTGCGTTGGTAACCATACGTGAAAATGCAAAAAAATGGGGCATCGACCCCAATAAAGTAGGCGTGATCGGTTTTTCGGCCGGTGGCCATTTGGCTTCGACATTGGGCACTCACTTTGATAAACCTGCCATTGAAGACAAAGAAAATATCAGCCTGCGGCCTGATTTTATGGCGCTTATTTACCCGGTAATAACCTTTGGTGCTTATGCGCATGTGGGTTCAAGGGAGAATCTGATTGGCAAAAGCCCGTCGCAGCAACTCATCGATTTATATAGCAATGAGAAGCAGGTTACAGCCGAAACGCCGCCAACCTTTTTAGTGCAGGCCGAAGATGATAACGTGGTGCCGGTACAAAACGCGCTGCTGTTTTACGATGCGCTTTTGCAGAATAAGATCAAGGCCGAAATGCATATTTATCCGGCTGGTGGCCACGGTTTCGGGCTGCATAATACCACTACTAAAGATTATTGGTTCGATAGGTTGAAAGAGTGGATGGATGCAAACGGCTGGTTGAAATAAACTGACAAATGCAGTTCGATCCTGACAACCCCGTAGTAAAACTATGCTCCGAAGGCATGATGGCCGGGACGGACGAAAACGATGCGGCGAAAGCTTTATTTGAAAAGGCCTGGACGATCGCTTCCAACGACTTTGAGAAATTCATCGCTGCCCATTACATAGCGCGGCATCAGCACGATAAAGCCGAAAACCTGAAATGGAACAAAATTTCATTAGGGCATGCGATAGCTGCAAATGATGAGGAAATAAAATCATGTTATCCGTCTTTATATCTCAATGTTGGCAAATCGTATGAGGATGTGGGCGATTACGATGCTGCAAAGCAAAATTACCTAACTGCAAAAAGCTACATATCTTATTTACCCGATGACGGTTACGGCCGGATGATAGCCGCAGGTGTTGAAGCCGGGATAAGCCGCTGCCCGTAAGATATCACAATTGTTAAAAACTCCTTTTTGATTTTTGGCTTAAGTATCCCAACTTCGCAGTCCGTTTTTTAATTATGACTACGCATTACAAAAAAATAGCCGCCGAGCTTTCCATTGCCGAAAAACAAGTAAGCGCAACCGCCGCTTTGCTTGACGAAGGTGCAACCGTGCCATTTATATCCCGCTACCGTAAGGAACTCACCGGCACACTGGATGAGGTACAGGTAACTGCCATACGCGACAGGCTGCAACAGCTCCGCGAACTGGATAAACGCCGCGAAGCCATCCTTAAATCACTTACCGAATTAGGTAAGCTAACCCCTGAGCTGGAAAAGCAGGTTAACGAAGCCGAAACGATGGTGGCATTGGAAGATATCTACCTGCCTTATCGCCCTAAAAGAAAAACACGTGCTACAACTGCCCGCGAAAAAGGATTGCAGCCACTGGCCGATAAGCTGCTGGAGCAAAAACGCTTTGATGTAGAAGCCGACGCAGTAAATTATATTGACGAGAAAAAAGGTGTTAAATCTGCCGAAGAAGCGTTGGCAGGTGCGCGGGATATAATCGCTGAACAAATAGGTGAGAATGCCGAAGCGCGCACAAAGATTCGTGAGCTGTTTATTGAGAAAGGCAATTTCGATTCGAAAGTTGTTCCGGGCAAGGAAGAAGCCGGAATAAAATATAAAGATTATTTTGAGTGGAATGAACCGGTGAAAACCGCGCCCTCGCACCGCGTACTGGCCATGCGTCGTGGCGAAAAAGAGGAGATATTATGGCTCGATATTAAACCGAACGAGGAAGAAGCTATTGTAATTTTAGAGAACCAGTTTTTAAAGGGTAATAATGCTGCTTCTCACCAGGTACAACAGGCTATAGCCGATGGCTATAAACGTTTGCTGAAGCCATCGATGGAAACTGAAGTGCGCCTGTTTACCAAAAAAAGGGCGGACGAAGAAGCCATCCGGGTATTCAGCGAAAATGCCAGGCAGTTATTATTAGGCGCACCGCTGGGCCAAAAGCGCGTAATGGCCATCGACCCCGGCTTCCGTACAGGCTGCAAGGTGGCTTGTTTGGATGAACAGGGTAAGTTATTGGAAGATACCGCCGTCTATCCGCACACCGGCGCAGGACAGGCACTACAGGCAGAAAAGACAGTACGCCACTTATTTGAGAAACATAATATTGAAGCGATTGCAATCGGCAACGGCACAGCAGGCCGCGAAACGGAGTTATTCATCAACGGCTTGAACCTGCCCAATGCAAATATTGTAATGGTGAACGAAAGCGGCGCATCTATCTACTCCGCATCCGAAGTGGCAAGGGACGAATTCCCTGATAAAGATATTACCGTTAGGGGTGCGGTATCCATTGGTCGTAGGCTGATGGATCCGCTGGCTGAGCTGGTAAAGATCGACCCAAAATCTATCGGCGTAGGCCAGTACCAGCACGATGTAGACCAGAATAAGCTGCAAACCTCGCTGGATGACACGGTGATCAATTGCGTAAATGCTGTCGGCGTAGAATTGAATACCGCTTCGAAACAAATATTAGCCTATGTATCAGGCCTTGGTCCGCAGCTGGCACAAAATATTGTGGATTACCGCAACCAGCACGGCGCGTTCACACAGCGCGACCAACTTAAAAAAGTACCCCGCCTGGGCGATAAAGCTTTTGAGCAGGCTGCCGGGTTTTTACGCATTCATAATGCCGAAAACCCGCTCGATACCAGTGCCGTTCACCCGGAACGCTACGAGCTGGTAGAAAAAATGGCGCTTGATATGAAGTGTACCGTGAAAGATTTAATGCGCGATGACAAGCTACGTAAAAGCATCCCGCTGCAAAAATACACTTCGGAAACAGTAGGCTTACCAACCCTGAACGACATCATCGCGGAATTAGCCAAACCCGGCCGCGACCCGCGCGAGCAATTCGAAAAATTCAGCTTTACCGAGGGTGTGAATACCATTAACGACCTGAAGATCGGCATGAAACTGCCGGGCATTGTAACCAATATCACCAATTTCGGCGCATTTGTAGACATCGGCGTTCACCAGGATGGGCTGATACATTTAAGCCAGATCACCAACCGCTTTATCAAAGACCCGAACGAGGTTTTAAAAGTTGCGCAGAAGGTAGAAGTTACCGTAACAGGTGTGGATGAAGGCCGTAAGCGCATATCGTTATCGATGAAGGAAAACGAGCCGAAACCGGCAGCGAATACCAACCGTCCGCAAGCAAAACCAGGACAGCAACCAAATAGGAATAATTTCCAGCAAAATCAGAATAAAAATCGCGAGGTTGAACCTGATGGCGATTTGCAAATGAAATTGGCGGCGCTGAAAGGAAAATTTAAGTAATAATCAAGCGCGTCATTGCGAGGAGTGAGCAGGGCAGCGCGAGCACAACGACGTGGCAATCTCTGCGTTTACAGGTACGCACCATGCATCCATTGGGATGACATTTCGTTTTATTGACTTGCATGTGTAGTGATGGCTTCGTTCCTCGCCATGACGATATAGATTTAATTCTGTTATAAAAGCAAATCTGCCGGTATTATTCGAAATGTCCATTTTCAAATAATACCGGCAGATGTAAATATTAAAGTAATGTTTTACTCCAGCGTTATCTGCCTCCTAATGCTTTCCTCCAGCGAAATAAAGGTTTCTGTACGCTGTACGCCGGTTATACCCTGTATTTCTTCATTCAATATCTCGCGCAGGTGGCTTGTATCGTGGCAAACAATTTTGGCAAAAATGCTCCAGCTGCCGGTGGTATAATGCAGTTCCACAATTTCCTTCACATTCTTCAATTGCTTAACGGCCTCTATATACTGTGAGCCTTTTTCGAGGTAAATACCCAGGAAAGCAGTAATATCATAACCTAATTTCTGAGGATCAACTTCGAGTGTGGCACCTTTTATTACACCCATCTCCTCTAACTTTTTCATCCGCACGTGTATGGTTCCGCCCGAAACGATCAACTCTTTTGCAATTTCCGTGTACGGGGTTGTTGCATTTTTCATTAAAATTGATAGAATCTGTATGTCAAGATTATCAATTTCTAAATTTGGGGCTTTTCTATGGGACATAAATTTTAAATTCTATACTAATATACAAGTTTAATTAAAATAAAACTAAAAATAAAATTATTTCGTTGAAATATTTGCAAGAAACCGCCAGCTCTTTTAGATTTGTACGAAGCAAATGACAATTGCTGGGCGTTCTTTAAATAAAAAAACAATGTTGGGTGGTGAAATTTTTGGCAGACACACCTCCTTGTCCCGGTGGCGGAGATCATGGAAAACCCGAAGCGGGCTAACCACTCTGTGGAGGTTCGAATCCTTCCCCAACAGCAATTCACCTGGCGGTGAATTAATAAGTAATGTAGGATGGTGAAATTTTTGGCAGACACACCTCCTTGTCGCGGTGGCGAAGATATTGGGAAACTCTTAGCAATAAGAATAACCACTTCGTGGAGGTTCGACTCCTTCTCCTACAGCTCTTCTCATAATTTAGGTTTATAATTGGTTAGTAAAGGCCCCTGCCCATCAGGGGCTTTACTTATTTATAGGGATTTTTTAATTTACTCACAGATTTACTTCATCATTCTCCGTAGGAGTCCTTCGGACAAAATTCGACATTCGGTGTTCGATATTAACTTCTTTTGAATATCGAATAATGAATGTTGAACGTCGAATATCGAAACAAAAAAGTATTGGGAGGGGATGAGGGCTATAGCTACTTACTATACGCCTTCTGTACAATCAAAAAACTTGCTTTTTCGGTTTTATGGAACGGGATGTCCCAATTGCCCTGGTAGGTAACTTTAGCTGGCACTAACTCGCCGTTAAAATTAATGAGTTCCATATTCATTTGCACATCCAGGTCGATGAAGATGTTATGGTACCTGAGGTTTACGTAACGGCCTAATATCTCAAATGTACGCATATCAAAAATGGTGGTCAGCTCTTTTATTACCACGTCATTATCTTCGGTACTGCTTTTTTGGATCACGCGAAACCGGTAAACGGGTATGGTATCCAGGTATTTCCCGCGCGCAAACTGATAATCGTAATACTGGCGCATATCCGGTGAGAATATCTCGGTTTTGCTGCTGATGAACGGGATACCATCCACCCGGCGGCCCGGCGCAAAAATGAGCGTTTTTAATTTATCCTTGTACGATTGATCTTTACCGCCATTAGCGGATGCGGTGCCGTTCCCAGAATTATAAACGGACTTGTAGGCATTGGTAAAAATATAATCGAACATATTCAGCGTGTACAATTCGTATTTGCCATCCTTTTTATACAGGCTGCCGCTATCGCGTTTGGCAAGGTATTCAATTACCGGTTTACCATTTGGGTTGAAGGTATGTTTCAGTTTCCGGTATATCCTGCCGTCTATCCGGTTCTTTTTGTCGTAGGTGTAGATGTAGTTCTCGGCAACAAAAGAATACTTCTTCATGTTACGGAATGCCTGGAAAAAGCCGGTATCGGCCAGTACGGCATCAATAAAATCCTGGGTATTTAAACGATGTGAGCGGATATTGACAATGGGTGTATCAATTACAATGGTTATAATGGTATCGGGGTTAAAACGCTTTGTTTGAGCGGTAGAGCAGAAAGCTGAAAGCAAAAGGCTGAAGGCTATTACTGTGCCTTTGATATTAAAAGTCCATAGTCGATGGTCCATAGTCGATAGCTATTTAGTGCTTTTAATAAATATATCCTAATAAGATTTATCCATGGACAATGGTCTATGGACTATCGACTAATTACCCAACTGTTTAACCGCCAAATAAGCCATCAAGCCGGTACTTACGTTCAGTGCTGTTTCTTCCACATCAAAGGTCGGCGTATGTACAGATGATATAATACCACGACTTTCGTTACGTGTGCCTAAACGGTAAAAGCACGAGTCAGCTACTTGTGTATAGTAGGCAAAATCTTCCGCTGCCATCCAAATATCCAGGTCGAGCACATTTTCCTTGCCGAGGTAATCTTCGGCGTGGCTGCGGGTGGCTGCGGTGAGCTTTTCTTCGTTCACCAAAAAAGGATAGCCTTTCAGTATATTAAAATCGCAGCTGCCGCCCATGCTCTCGGCAATGCCTTCGGCCATTTTTTTCATTTTGATGTGGGCATCGGCGCGCCATTTTTCATCCATCGTCCGGAAGGTACCTTCCAAATAAACTTCGTTAGGAATAACGTTTGTAGCGCCGTTAGCGATCACTTTACCGAAGGATAATACCGATGGGTTCTTCGGATCGGCAAAGCGGCTTACCACTTGCTGCAGGGCAGTTAATATATATGCGGTAATAATAACAGGATCGATATTTTGCTGGGGCTGTGCGCCGTGGCCACCCTTGCCTTTTACAGTTACGTAAATTTCATCAGCTGAAGCCATGTATTTACCGGCGCGGAAACCTACTTTACCTGCATCTATCAGCGGCATTACATGCTGGCCGATAACTGCGGCGGGTTTTGGGTTTTCCAGTACGCCTTCTTTTATCATCAGGCTGGCGCCGCCGGGTATTTTTTCTTCGGCAGGCTGAAAAATGAGCTTAACCGTACCGCCGAATTGACTTTTCAGCCCGGTTAATATTTCCGCAGTGCCCAATAATGATGATGTGTGCACATCGTGCCCGCAGGCATGCATTACGCCTGTATTTTGTGATCTATACGGAACATTATTGGCTTCAAGGATAGGCAGCGCATCCATGTCGGCGCGTAAAGCAACCACTTGGTTTGATGGTTTATCGCCTTTTATTAAGGCAACCAGGCCGGTATCGGCCATTTTATGGTATTCGAGGCCTAGTTCTTCTAATTTTCTGGCTACGAATGCCGAAGTTTCCACCTCGTGAAAAGAAAGTTCAGGATGCGAATGCAGGTGTCGGCGGTTAGCCACTACCCCGTTAAAAATGTTATCTGCTAATTCCTGTATCTTTTCCTTTATCATTCTGAAGTGAGCTTTGGATTTATTTTTTCGGGTATTATAAACAAGCCGCTAAACCACGGTTTCAGTTCATTTGCCATTTTTTCCGCCTCCAGTCTTGTCCTGAAATCGCCTACATGCACCCTGAAATTGGGTTCACTATAGGAAATATAGGTGTGCATATCCGGAAACCGGTCCTGGAACTTCGCCTGTGCGTCATAGGCCGACTTGCGTTCCGTTCCGCTGTATATCTGCACCCGGTAACCATCAGCCGAAACAGAAGCAGGGCCACCTGTATTGCTGCGTTCGGTTTTATCCACCAGGTATTTTTCCATTAACGAATCAACCTTCGTGTCTTTAACTACTTCAACCTTACCCCGTTCCTGTGCAAACAGCAGCGATGGCAGCACCAGAATGCCGCAACAAACGGCAAACTTTATAGCTACAGCAAACCTGTTTTTTGAAAATGACAGCCCATCTCTCATCTTCTTTAATTTACTTCTTCAATAATTTTTATGCCTGGCCCTGGCCGTGGCAGTTTTTATATTTTTTTCCGCTTCCGCATGGGCAGGGATCATTCCTGCCTATTTTTTGTTCAACGCGTACCGGCATTGCTTTTTGCGGTTCGCGGGTATCATCAAGCATTGGTATACCGCTTGGTTGTACCAGTTCCGGCTTCGACGTACGCATCTTCTTCATATCCGTACGCGGCTGCGGCCTTGCTTCGCGAACCTGTTCTGGCTCCTGCTGCACCGGTATACCACCCCTGAACAGGAAGCTGACCATTTCTTTATTCACGGCTGCAAGCATGTTCCTGAACAATTCAAAAGCCTCAAATTTATAAACCAACAACGGGTCTTTTTGTTCGTAAACGGCGTTTTGCACCGATTGCTTCAATTCGTCCATTTCGCGCAGGTGTTCTTTCCAGGCATCGTCTATTTCGGCAAGGGTAACTGTTTTTTCGAACGATTTGAACACTTCCAGGCCTTTATTCTGCACCGATTTTTTAAGCGGAACAGCTACCTGCAGGTTATGCACACCATCTGTAAACGGTACTACAATGTTTTCTACAAATTCGCCGCGGGTATCAAACACATCCTTCAAAACCGGGTATGCCTGTTGTGCAATGGCATCGCTTTTGCGTTTGTAAAAGTCCATCACCTGCTCAAATATAGTTTCGGTGAGGTGGTTTACAGCAGCATCGGCAAATTCCTGCTCGCCTATCTCGATATCAACCGAAAATACACGTATCATTTCCAATTGTAAACCTTCGTAGTTGTTTTGCTCCTTGTATTCGGTAACAATATCTTCAACTACATCATAAATGGTATTATTAATATCAACATCCAGGCGGTCGCCGAACAGCGCATTTTTTCTTTTAGCGTAGATAACTGTACGCTGCGAATTCATTACGTCGTCATACTCTAGCAAGCGTTTACGTATGCCAAAGTTATTCTCTTCTACTTTTCTTTGCGCGCGTTCGATGGATTTGGAGATCATCGAATGCTGTATCACTTCACCCTCTTCAACACCCATCTTCACCATGAGGTTTGATATACGCTCCGAGCCGAACAAACGCATCAGGTTGTCCTCAAGCGAAACAAAGAACTGCGATGAACCCGGGTCACCCTGCCTGCCCGCGCGGCCGCGCAACTGGCGGTCGACACGGCGCGACTCATGCCTTTCGGTACCTACAATGGCCAAACCGCCGGAATCCTTAACGCCGGCGCCCAGTTTAATATCCGTACCACGACCAGCCATGTTGGTGGCTATGGTTACTGTACTTGCTTTACCCGCTTCGGCCACAATATCGGCCTCCTTCTGGTGCAGCTTGGCGTTTAATACATTATGCCTAATGCCGCGCAGCTTCAACATTCGGCTTAACAATTCCGAAATTTCAACCGAAGTAGTACCCACCAGCACAGGCCTGCCCGCTTGTGTTAATTTTACAATTTCATCGGCAACGGCATTGTATTTTTCGCGAACGGTACGGTAAACCAGGTCTTCCATATCCGAACGGCTGGTTGGCGTATTGGTTGGTATTTCCACCACATCCAGCTTATATATTTGCCAAAACTCACCGGCTTCGGTAATAGCAGTACCCGTCATACCGCAAAGTTTGTGGTACATACGGAAGTAATTTTGCAGCGTAATGGTAGCGAACGTTTGGGTAGCATCCTCAACCTTTACGTTTTCCTTAGCCTCGATTGCCTGGTGCAGGCCATCGGAATAGCGGCGGCCATCCAGCACACGACCGGTTTGCTCATCAACTATCTTTACCTTGCCTTCGTCGAGGATATACTCAGTATCTTTTTCAAATAAGGTATAAGCCTTCAGCAATTGGTTAACAGAATGGATACGCTCCGATTTGATAGAGAAATCGCGCATCAGCTCATCCTTTTTTGCCACCTTTTCATCGGCAGGCAGGCTTGCTTTTTCAATATCGGCAATTTCGGTGCCCACATCAGGCATTACAAAAAAGTGCGGATCTTCGCCTGAGGCGGTGATCAGCTCGATACCTTTTTCGGCCAGTTCAACCTGGTTATGCTTTTCGTCGATAACAAAGAAAAGCTCGGCATCAACCTTATGCATTTCCTTGCTTTGGTCCTGCATGTAGAAATTTTCTGATTTTAACAACAGCTGCCTGTTGCCGCCCTCGCTTAAATATTTTATCAGCGCCTTGCTTTTTGGCAAGCCGCGGTAAGCGCGCAATAAAGCCAAACCGCCCTCATCCGGGCCGGTTTTGCCATCGGCGATGAGTTTTTTGGCTTCGTTAAGCACGGTATTTACATACGCTTTCTGTGCATTAACCAAACGCTCGATGCGTGGCTTCAGTTCATAAAACTCATGCTCATCACCTCGCGGTATCGGGCCGGAAATGATCAGCGGCGTACGTGCATCGTCTATCAATACCGAATCAACCTCATCCACCATCGCATAGTGCAGCTTGCGCTGTACCAGTTCTTCAGGTGTGCGTGTCATATTGTCACGCAGGTAATCGAAACCAAATTCATTATTGGTACCGAAGGTAATATCAGCTAAATAAGCCTTTCGGCGTTCTTCGGAGTTCGGCTCATGCCTGTCGATACAATCAACAGACAAGCCATGAAACTCATACAGAGGCCCCATCCACTCCGAGTCGCGGCGGGCGAGGTAATCGTTTACGGTTACAATATGTACACCCTGGCCTGCCAGTGCATTCAGGTAAGCAGGCAGCGTGGCTACCAGCGTTTTACCTTCACCTGTGGCCATTTCGGCAATTTTCCCCTGGTGTAATACAACGCCGCCTATCAGCTGTACATCGTAGTGCACCATATCCCAGGTAACCTCGTTGCCGGCGGCTAACCAGGTGTTATGGTGTATGGCTTTATCTCCTTTTATAATAACATTTGATTTACGGGCAGCCAGATCGCGGTCGAAATCCGTCGCGGTAACTTCCAACGTTTTATTACCGGCTAAACGGCGGGCAGTTTCCTTAACTACGGCAAAACCTTCAGGCAGTATATTTAGTAAAATATCTTCCAGCTCCTTGTCGCGGTCTTTTTCCAGCTTATCCAATTGACTGTAAAGCTCAACTTTTTCGTTTACGTCAATATCGGCTTCGTTTTCTACCCTATCCTTTATAGCCTGTATTTCAGCATCTATGCCCGAAAGACCGGTTTTTATTGTTTCTTTAAATTCTATGGTTTTAGCCCTTAGCTCATCGTTGCTAATGTTTTCAAGTTTGGCAAACTCGGCCTTGATTTTTTCAACCAAAGGCAACACGACTTTTACATCACGCTCTGATTTATTTCCAAAAAGCTTACTGAAAAATTCTAACATGGTTAATCTGATATATTGCTATACGGCATCAACAATTGCGCCATGGCAATTGAAAAAGTCATAATGGCAGGCAAATATAGGTTTTTAGCTTAAATGATAAGGTGGAGATGTGTAAAATATGCGGTGGGTGGATATGATTTTTAGACGCAAATAACATGATGTAAAGTATACGACCCAGTTTACTCACCCCGACTACTCCGCCTATTGGCGGATTGTCGGCCCTCTCTTCGCTGCGCGGAAAGAGGGCAGCTACCGTTTTTCTGTTTAAATAATTAAAAAGGCCTGTGCTGGGCTTGCGTGATGCCTTTCCTTTTTAAGGGAAAGGAGAAGGATAGGGTCAACTATGCGCCATGTTAAGAAAATATGATTTAATCGTTCAGGTCTTCTTCGTCATCGTGGCCTTCTTCGTCATCAAAAAAGTCCTCATCGTCGTCATCACCGATGGCGTTGAGCGCGTCAAAATCTATATCGTCGAAGCTATCGGGCATACCGTCGAAGCGGTCATCTTCGTTAAAACGCATGTCTTCCAGCTTTTCCTGTTCAGGCGTACTGCTGTCGAAACGGATGGCCCAATTATCGGGGATGTCGTAAGTTTTGTCAAATCCTCGTATCCAATCTATAAACACCAGGCGAAATTCTTCCACCTTCTCACGCATCAGGTCTACATAATCCTCCTCGCCTATATTAACCATTGCCGCTGCCGATACGGCGTTGAACATATCCTGCGCCGCCAGTTTTATCAACACCGCATTTTGCATGCGCAGCGAATAAAGGCTGCCGCCTTCGGCCCCGGCTATTTTTGCCTGGATGAGATAGGCGTTGGTCATCATTTCGGCAGCCAGGAACTCTGTTTTAAGATCGTCCTTTAATGAGCTTGCTATGGCCTCGGCCAACTCAACCAATTCTTCCGACTTGCGGAAAACAGGTAATTTTCGATATTTATCCAGGCGGCCCATAGGTTTGAGATGATAGTTATTGGCGCAAATTTATGGCTTATCGTTTAATATCCTAATAATAGCGACCAATTTTGGCTAAAGCCAGGGATTGTATAACAATACGCCCGCCCCATAAATGGGACAGCAATAATGAATATCTTATATTGCCGTTGGCTTCAGCCAACGGGTAAGTCTACTGTAAATTGCGGCTTTAGCCCAATTATAAATGATTCTCGATTACAGGATATCAATAGCTAAAACCTTCACATTTGCATTATTCGCATAACCATGTATTAATTACTATTGCACATTTCCATATTCGTAAATATTCTGTCTATCCCGTCTTCGCGCTAAAAAAACTTATCTTTGCATATATGAAGATCCTGCTCCTTGGTTCAGGAGGGAGGGAAAGCGCCTTCGCCTGGAAACTATCACAAAGCCCCAAATGTGAAAAGCTGTACATAGCCCCCGGAAACGCGGGCACTATGCAATACGGCACCAATGTAGATATTAAGGTTACCGATTTTGAAGATTTGCAGCAGTTTGCACTGGACAATGCTATAAACATGATACTGGTTGGCCCCGAGGAGCCTCTCGTGAAAGGCATACATGATTTTTTCCTGGCTGATGAACGTACAAAACATATCCCGGTTATCGGCCCACAAGCTTTTGGTGCGCAATTGGAGGGCAGCAAGGATTTTTCCAAGCAATTTATGGCCCGTCATAATATCCCGGCTGCTGCGTCACGCACATTTACTAAGGAAACTTTGCAGGAAGGCATTGAACATCTTGCAAAAATGGGACTACCAATTGTTCTAAAGGCTGATGGCCTGGCTGGGGGGAAAGGTGTATTAATATGCACCACCTTAGAAGAAGCGCAATATGAATTGGATGAAATGCTGAGCCATGCCAAATTCGGCGAAGCCAGCGCCAAGGTGGTAGTAGAGCGATTTTTACAGGGCATAGAACTTTCGGTTTTTGTGCTGACGGATGGCGAACATTATAAAATTCTGCCATCGGCTAAAGATTACAAACGCGTTGGCGAAGGCGACACCGGTTTAAACACCGGTGGCATGGGTTCGGTATCACCGGTGCCATTTGCCGATGAAAAGTTTTTAAAAAAGGTTGAAGATCGTGTTATCATCCCAACAATCGAAGGGTTGAAAAAGGATAATATTCCCTACAAGGGATTTATTTTTATCGGCCTGATGAACTGCTATGGCGACCCGTACATGATAGAATACAACTGCCGCATGGGCGACCCCGAAACGGAAAGCGTGCTACCGCGTATTGAATCGGACCTGGTTGACCTGTTAATAGGCGTTGCCGAAGGTAATTTGAACGAGAAAGAACTGAAAATATCCGACAAAACGGCCGCCACCGTTATGATGGTTGCAGGCGGCTATCCCGGCAAATACCTAAAGGATAAAACCATGACCGGGATGGAAAACATCCACGATTCATACGTTTTCCATGCAGGCACTTATATGGATGAAGACGGAGAAATCAAAACTTCCGGCGGCCGGGTAATAGCCATTACTTCATTACAAAACGATATGTTCCACGCCCTGCAACAAGCCACAGCCGATGCCGCCCGGATTTATTACGACGGCATGTATTTCAGGAAAGATATTGGATTTGATTTGTTGTAAATTGTCTGAACTTGAATTTGAAGAATGCTTCGATTTACTGCCTTTCAGATTTAAATATCGCGGTTAGTTTTTCCTCCAATGATTCATTTGACAGCCCCTGGGCTACTATTTTGCCATCAGGGCCGATTAGGAAGTTTTGAGGAATGCTGTTCACGTCATATAGCAATGCCGCGTCGCTTTTCCATCCTTTTAGATCTGATAGCTGTAGCCATTTCAAGTTGTCCTGTATTATGGCTTTTGTCCAGGCATTATGTCCGTCTGAACCGTCCAATGATATGCCTAGAATAATAAGTCCTCTATCTTTGTACTGATTGTAAAGCTTTATTATTTCAGGGTTATTATGCCGACAGGGAATACACCATGATGCCCAAAAATCAAGCAAAATATATTTTCCACGTAATGATGAAAGGCTCACTGGTTTGCCGCTGGTATCGGGCAGAGTAAATTCGGGGGCGAATGCGCCGCTGGCGGTGTTTCGGTGGGCAGCGATACGAGACTGGAAAGCAGTGCCCTGTTTTGTAGCACGTAAGTGAGGTGAAAGCATGTTAAATAATATCTGCATGGTATCTGCGTTAAAATTATACCTGCCAATATCATACAACCCGTAGTCAAGGCCTATGTAAGCATCCGGGTTATTTTTTATAAACTGTTCCGTAAGCGCCCTTCTTTTATCATAGTCTATTTCGGGTTTTGCCAGGCGCAGAAAATTGTACCGATCAATATTTATTTGACTCCCGCCCACTTTTGCATGCCTGACCGAATCGTCACCTGATAAAATGGTTGTGCCTGCCACAATGTATAGTCCTTTCGTATCTATATTGTCTTTCTTCCATATATCGTCGAGACTGTTACCAATATAATTAACATATAGAGTTCCATTTACCGTGTCGGCAATATTTCCTTTAAATTTAAATTCACCATTTTTTACAACGGTCGAATCCCAATTTGATTTTTCGCCATCGCGCCGATAAGAGAGATAAACTTTCGCAGGATATTGAATATTCTTTATCCGCCCAATTATAACAAATTGCTTTTGGGCAAAAGCGAATGCAGGAATCATTAACAGCAGCAGGATAAATTTTTTCATACTAAAAACGAAAGTCCGAAAGTTAAAGACTAAAGTATAAACTTTAACAATCTTTAACTTCCGGACTTCCTGTCTTTTCCGACTTTCGGACTAAAAACTATATCTTCCCGAATATCTCGGTCAGTTTCTTTTCTAAATCATCGCCGAACAGGTCTTTTGCTATGATCTTACCGTCAGGGTCTAACAGCAGGTTTTGCGGGATGGCTTGTATGCCATAAAGCTTTGCCGCATCATTATCCCAAAATTTCAGGTCGGATACGTGGTTCCAGGCCAGGCCATCATCATGTATAGCTTTAACCCAGGCGTCGCGTTTACCGGGCCTGTCGAGCGAAACGCTTAAAATGGTAAAGTTTTTGCCTTTAAAGTTATTATAAGCCTTTACCACGTTAGGGTTTTCGGCACGGCAAGGGCCGCACCACGATGCCCAGAAATCAAGCAGCACGTATTTACCACGGAACGAGGATAATTTAACCAGGTTGCCATTGGTATCGGCCTGTGCAAATTCAGGCGCTATCTGTCCAACAGAAACCTTCTTTAAGATATTAAGATAGTCCTGGTATTTAACACCGGCTTTGCTGGTTCGCAATGCCAGGGATAGCTTATCAAATTTAGGCTGTAATTGGGTATAGTCAGGATATGCACCGCCCATACTGCGCAATGCCTGCAAGCTCGCATATGAATCGGGGTGGCCGAGAATATAAACTGAATCAAGCTTTTTCTCAACGTTTCCTATAGAATCTTCTTTCTTATCAATATAGTCACCAAATTCTTTTGTGCCGCGTTTTTCTTTTGGCGTTGCATAGTATTCGGCATTAAGGGCGGTGTAGGCGGCAGTAACAGGCTTGGTATATGCCGCAAATTCCTGCACATCAACATTTACCTTTGTGCCTGTAACTTTAGCTTTTGACAGCGAGTCGGCACTATTAACAAGCGTTGTACCGTTAACGAGGTAAACCGTCAGTACATCCTGCTTGGTTTTGCGGTCCAAATTCATAATACCCACTCCCTTATAATCCAAAACCAGCGTTGCCCCGGTAATATCGGCAACCTGTCCACTAAATTGGAATACGCCGCCGGTGATAGCGGTAGAGTCGCTTATAGTTTTACCATCCGCACGGTAGGTTAAAAATATTTTCGACGGTGCGCTTACAGCGCCAACCTTTCCCTTTATCACATAATTCTCCTGGGCAAATGTCACAGCCGGCGCTATTGCCAGCATAAATAAAATTAGTTTTTTCATTATAGTAATTTGTTCTTTAATGGTAATGAAGCTATCATGAGTGATTTTATCCATTCTGTTTTTCAGCGGTAACTCATGATGGTTTCATATAAATTGTTTGGTCAGTCGGGGTATCGGCCTAAAAGTAATAATAAAAATTTATGCCGGCTTACATGCTCCCGAATATCTCTGTCAGTTTTTTGTCAAGGTCGTTACCGCGCAGGTCTTTGGCAATGATCTTACCCGTAGGATCGAGCAGAAAATTATGTGGGATGGATTGTACTGCGTATTGCAATGCTACCTCATTGCTCCAGAATTTCAGGTCGGATACCTGGGTCCAGGCGAGGCCGTCGTTTTTTATAGCAGCCAGCCAGTCGGCTTTACCCTCCGGTTTATCAAGCGATACGCCGATAATGGTGAAATTTTTGCTTTTGAATTTATTATAAGCTTTAACCACATTCGGGTTTTCGGCACGGCAAGGGCCGCACCACGATGCCCAGAAATCAATGAGTACGTATTTGCCTTTGAAAGATGATAGTGAAACCGGGGTGCCGTTTACGTCATCCTGCGTAAAATCAGGCGCGATTGCACCAAGTGCAACAGGTAACAGCGCATTTATCGATCTTTTAATTTGTTTACCCGCCTCGGAATCTTTTAAGGACGGATCGAGTTGATCATACAGTGGTGAAAGTTCAGAAACGTCAAGCACAGGGCCGAGCTGGGCAATAGCATACATGCTGAAATAGCTTTTCGGGTTCTGCCTTATAAAGTTTTCGAGTATATTTATCTGCATCTTCTGTATTTCTTTCCCTTTGGCTTCCTGCTGTTCGGGCGTCATCGAACTGGAAGATGCTTTCAAGTTCTGGGCCATTATATTAACCGGCTGAAGCTGCGCCACGAGCTTTTCATAATCGTTTTCGGCGATGGAGCCGGTCACTTTTGCTTTGGAAACCGAATCGGTGGCGGAAACAACGCTGATGCTATCTTTATCGATAAAAAAACCTATGCCATCGGCTGTTTTAGGATCAAGTTTTGCTATGCCGGCACCCGCATGGTCAATAACCAGGCTGGCATTATTGGGGTCGAGCACATCGCCTTTGAAACTAAATACACCATTGGTTATTAAAGCTGAGTCAACTACTTTATTAGCGCCCACCTGGTAAAATAAATAGGCCCGCGCAGGAGCATTCAAATTGCCGATTTTTGCCTGTATAGTAAAATTTCCGGGAGTTTCAACGGATGCAGGAGCTTGCGCGAATGCCATAGCAGGCATTAACGCCATTAAAAAAACAAATACTTTCTTCATCAAATACAAAAATACGCAAGTGTAACGTAAAAAAACGGTGAAAAGTGTCTGCCTCTTTTTTTTATCCGGCGAAAAGCCCGGTTGTAGCGTATAAACTAAATATTTAGTATGTTTGAGGTGTACTGAATATCACAATTTTTATGAAAAAAACCTTTATTACACTGTTTATAGTATTGGCCTTTTACAGCATTGCGTCCGCGCAACATTTTTATGGGCCTTCATCTAACAATTCTATTCTTCAAAAAGGCGATATGGAGCTTGGCGTCGGCGCCGGCTACGGCTTTTCATATGTAGATTATGGGGATAGCTATTCTTCTATTATCGGCGCGTTTAACGCATCTGTTTCAGCAGAATATTATTTTTCGGAGGAATGGGGATTGAAACTGAAAGTGATCTATGATCAAAAAGGCTCTCACGACGGATCGCTGGTTGACAATGACGGGGATGAAATTGATGGGTTAAAAGCGCGATTTAATTATATCACCATCCCGGTAATGGTGGCCTGGCATTTTGGAATGAACCAAAACTGGTACCAGAATATTGGGCCGTATGTTGGTTTTTTAAACAGCGCCAAAATAGGCGGATATGACGTAAAGAGTGATTTTAATACGGTTGATGGCGGCCTGTCGGAAATTACCGGCGTAAAAATTCCCTTAAAAGGCAAAACAAGCGTCTTTATTGAACTGGAAGTTCAGCAGGGTTTAGTAAATATCGCCAAAAACAACGACTATTACTCGGGGAACTACTATTCGGAGAATTGGATAGACCGGGGCAGTATTAATGTGGGTTTAGATTTTTAACCCGAAATAAATTAAATACCGGTCAGGATAACTTTTGGTAAGTACGCCACCAAAGGTCGGGCAATTCGCCCGAAACAGCCAGCGTATAATCCTCGTATTTGCAGGGCACTAAATGAAACCGCTCATTAGCCGAGCCGGTATGCGGGTAAGGCACCTGCATCCACCAGCGGTCGGATTTTTTGCTTTTTACAAACACCAGCTGGTGTTCGTCATGCTTCAGGCTGGTTTTATAAATGAGATATTGCGATTTCGGGCTGAGCGGAAAATCTTTTTTACGGTTATAATAGCCATCAATAAAGTACCATATCATTTGCGCCAATAGAGTGGCGGTTTGGCCGTTATTGTCGTAAGCCGGGTTAAACTCATAAAACCCGATGGAGGTGAGTTTATCGTTAAAACCTGCATAGCGGCATAGCTGGCAGGCTTCCTCGGCATAAAAACCATTAGGCGTAGCATTGGCGCTGCCCATCGCATCCGCCGAACGAACGGCATTAATATCAAAGCTGATCATGCTGGCATTACGGATAACCGGTTCGGCAACATTAATACTGCCACTTAATTCGCCAAGGCGGTGCACATCAAAAAATAGTTTATCCATCACCCGCAGGCCGGCTTGGCTGGTAAAATACGTCTGGTAGCCGAGGTTGCTGTAATTGAACAGGTAATTCGGTTCATGCAGGAATATTTTATTAAGGTACGATTCGGATGTGGTTTCGATGCTCTCGGTATAAATATCATCGTCAAGGTCGAAATGCGAATCGATCACCACCAGGTCAACCTTTTGTTCCAGTTGCTCATAGGCCATATACTGGGCATAAGTGAGGTCTTGCCCACCGCCGATAATGATGGGCACAATATCTTTCTTAATTAACTCCGCCACTACCGTTTTTAGCGCGAAGTAGGTATCGGTAACCGAAGCACCGGCCTGTATATTGCCCAGGTCGGTTATTTTAGTGGCGTAACTGCCTTCGTTTAGCAGGTAAAGTTTTTCGCGGATATAGTCCGGACCCAGCGCACAACCATTATTATTAACCGAGTTCCGGTCGTCCTGCACACCGATAATGGCAATATCCGTATCCTCGCCAATGTTCGACAGGTCGGCAGGTGAATGCTGTATCCTGTCGCCTAAATGGCTGGTATAGTAGCCCTTTGCAGGGCTGATCTTAGTAAGGTCTATCGGGGTAAGGAAATCAGTTAAAGACATTGATTAATTTGCAAATGTGCAGATGTGCGAATATGCAGATTATTTTAAAAATGCATAATTGATATTTTGCACATCTGCACATTAACTGCCCACATTTTCACATTATTTGCACATCTGCATATTTGCACATCCGCGTATCTATTTTCACATTTGCACATCCGGCGATCAATCTGCACATTTGCACACGTGTCCGCCGTAGCTTTAGCAAAGGCGGATAACGCACATTTGCAATTCCATAAATGATTTTAATTACCGGCGCTACAGGCTTTTTAGGTGCTGAACTGGCAAAACAGCTTGTTGAGCAGGGTAATTCCATCCGATGCACCAAACGGGCAAGTTCCGTTATCCCGGCTATCCTTTCACCATATAATGACAAAATAGAGTGGGTTGATGCCGATATGATGGATGCTTTCGCTTTAGAGGATGCTTTGGAAGGCGTAACACAGGTTTATCATTGCGCGGCCTGGGTATCGTTAAAACAAAGCGACAAGGCGCCAATGATACGCACTAACGTAACCGGCACGGCAAATCTGGTTAACTTATGTACGGAGCTCGGCATCCGCCTGCTGCATGTGAGTTCGGTAGCAGCGGTTGGGGTAGCTTTGCCCGGCGAACTGATAACAGAAAACCATCATTTGGAAGAAACTGCTGAGAACGATGGCTACGCCATATCAAAGCTGGAAAGCGAGATGGAAGTTTGGCGCGGAATATCAGAGGGGTTGAATGCGGTGATCGTGAATCCATCCTTGATCATTGGCCCAGGCACGGGTACCGAAGGCACAGGAATGATATTTGAGACGGTACGCAAAGGGCTAAAATATTACACAGCCGGTTCCGGCGGGTTTGTGGATGTGACGGACGTGGCCAAATGCATGATCATTTTAATGAACAGCGGTATTGAAGGCGAACGTTATATCATCAATGCCGAAAATCGTTACTATAAAGACATCACCGCCAAAATTGCTGAAGGCTTTAGCATCAAACCACCCGCAACCTTGGCCACACCCTGGATGATGGGCCTGGCATGGCGTGGGGCGGCCATTTGGGCAGCCCTAACCGGCAAAGCACCGTCATTAGATAAAACATCCGCAGAGGCCGCTACAAAAGTTCGTGGGTTTGATAATTCGAAGATAAAAAATGCCATTGGATTTGTGTTCAGGCCGGTTGATGAAACGGTTATTGAGGTTTGTGAGGCGATTGTAGAAATTTAAGAAGTGATTTTGAAGGGGATACTAGGCAAGGTTCAGAAATACCTGGTTTAACTACTGTAAAACTGCTGTCTACTGTATAATGCAGAACACAATCATACGTTGTTATTTCGCCCGAAATTGGCGATTTGGTTGTCCATTTTTCTCTAATACCTATTTGATATCCCGAAACAGTAAATTCGAAATCCCTAAAGTTATGCCGATCGAGACTTTTATGACTTTTAGAATATATATATTTCTCGATAGCATCTTCAACCTTCTGTTGCAATTCTTTAGAATCAGGCTGCCGTTTACATGAGAAGCAACAAAGCACAATTGCTATTGTGAAGCTGACCTTAATGGCTAAGAATAGTTTACATGACATATGATAATCGTTAAACTAATGCCTCCGCTTGATTAGCCATAAACAGATCGTATTCCATTTGCATGCCCAGCCAGTACTGTGAGCTTATACCTAACAATTTTTCGAGCCTTACAGCTAATGTGGCAGAGATATTTCTCTTGCCGATAAAAATCTCACTTAAATGATGAGGCAAAATACCTATTGCTTTAGCAACATCCTTTTTCAGAATACCCCTATACTCAATTTCTTGTTTTAATAGTTCACCGGGATGAAATACTTCTATTTCAATTTCATTTCCATTATGATCCAATACCTGATTGTTCATAAAATAATTGGTTTACTCTTTAATGTCACTTCGACAATAACTCTATTGCAATCGGCATTTAAATAAAACCTGATGGCTGGGTAAATATCTGTTGCCGCAGTCGCCCTTGGCGGTAAGTCGCTCACAATATCTATTGTATAACCTGAACCTTTTTCTTCAGGCTTTAACACACGAAAATGAAAGTCACTTAATTTTTTACAATTATGCGGATCAAGGTAATCCTTTACAGTTTGTTCTCCAATCTGCTGTCTTTCCTTATCGGTTAACAGATGTTTGCATGCCGTTATCAGCAAACTTAAGCCAATGATTATTAAAACGATTCGCTTCATAGCATAACAAATATACATTATTGCATTAAAAACAACCTGCATTTCTAAATCTCACTAAATCCTAAAACTGCCCCCATCATTCACCAAAAAATCTGCACATTTGCACATCCGCACACCCGCACATCATTTAAATGGATCAGTATTTTATAATCGACTTCGACAGCACATTTACACAGGTCGAGGCTTTGGACGAACTTGCCCGCATCTCCTTAAAAAATCATCCCGATAGGGAACAGATATATAAACAGATAGAAGACCTTACCAATGCTTCTATGGAAGGGCGGCTGTCGTTTTCGCAAAGTTTGGAGAACCGTGTAAAACTGCTGCAAGCCAATCGTGAGCACCTGAAGCAACTGATCACCCATCTAAAAAAGAAGGTGTCTACCTCGTTCTCACGCAATACCATCTTCTTTAAAAATCACCAGGATGAGGTGCTTATCGTATCCGGCGGGTTTAAGGAATTTATTATACCTGTTGTAACCGAATATCACATTAAAAAAGAAAACATCTATGCCAATACATTTGAGTTTGATGAGGAAGGCAACATCACCGGTTACGACCGCACCAATCCCCTCTCGCAGGAAGGTGGTAAAGTAAAACTATTGCAGCAAATGAACTTGCAGGGCAATATTTATGGTATCGGCGATGGTTATTCGGATTTCCAGTTGAAGGAATCGGGCATAATTAAAAAATTCTTTGCCTTTACCGAGAATATCGAGCGCAAGTCCGTTGCCGAAAAAGCCGATCATATTACGCCCAGCTTCGACGAGTTTTTGTATATCAATAAACTGCCGAGGGCTATCTCTTACCCTAAAAATCGCATTAAGTGCTTAGTTGTAGGCGATATTGAAGAAGACGCGCTGGCTCTGATGCGAAAAGAAGGCTACAACATCCGCCAGAAAGAAACTATAGAGGAAAAATATTTAGAAGAAGCAGGCATTTTATTTTGCGACGAGGAACATCAACCCACGCCTGAGCAATTACAAAATGCCGGCAGGTTGAAAGCGATAGGCATTTTCGGCCGTATCAATAGCCGCAAACTGGCTGAAGCTGCATGTGAAAATGGCATTATTATATTCGACGATCCCAAGCACAACCCGCGTAATGACGATTTTATCCCCCGCCGCGTAATGGCTTTTATGAATGAGGGGAAAACGCATACCAGCTGCAATTTCCCCGATTTGCAGCCGCCGCGCATTAGCAATGCACACCGCTTAATCCACATCCATAAAAACGTACCGGGCATACTGGCCAAAATAAATGATGTTTTCGCCCGGCATAATATCAATATTGTAGGCGAGTTTTTGGTGACCAACCCGCAAATCGGTTATGTAATTACGGACGTAGAATCAGGCTATGATACCGGCATACTCAATGAACTGAAAGGTATTGAGCATACGATAAAGTTTAGGCTGCTTTATTAGTCCATGGACCATGGTCGATAGACCATAGAAAGAATAGCTATGGACCATGGTCTATGGACTATCGACTAATCTACTCCTTCGATGGCACCACCAAAACAGGTATCTCTGAGTGGCGTACAACGTATTCGGCTATGCTGCCCATCAGCAAACGGTCGAGGCCCGAGCGATGGTGGGTACCGATAATGACCAGGTCGGCTTTAAATTCCTTGCTGCAACTAATAATGCCTTCGCCGGTTGAGCCATATTCGTTAAACTGGGTTATTTGTGTTTTACCGGCATATTTTTTTGCTGTACGCGCCAAAATTCCTTCTGATATTTCTTGCTGAACGTTTAAAAGATCGACTTCATTCACATTTAAACTGGCCATGGATGTGCCCAATATCTCATCGGCGCCTGTGCTGGTCATTGGTATGGCCACTGGCTCTATCATATTTACCAAACCCACTTCGGCATTTAGCGTTTCGGCAAGGTCAAAGCCATATTTAGCGGCATGTTCGGCATATTTGCTTTCGTCAATGCCTATTAAAATCTTTTTTATCATTTCTATAAAAGGTTGGGAAGTTTACTTATAACAATTGTACCAGGATATGTTTTGCTTTTAGGTGTAAGATGCAATATCTGTGCTAATTTACAGATGATTTGTTTTGTTTGCTAACTTTGGGCATGAATTTCACGCCCGAAATTGAAGAACGCCTTGCCAAACTCCAGGAAAAGTATGAAGCAATGGGCCAGGACATGCCCAGTTACCTCGATGGCCTGCTTTATGCCGATTTTTTAACCTATTGGGATTATATCCACCTGGATACTTTATTAAGCCTGCAAAGCCCCAAAACACCATTCCCGGATGAGGAGATATTTATCATTTATCACCAAATAACCGAACTCTATTTTAAACTCGCATTGCACGAGTGCAGGCAGATAACCGAAAAGCACCCATTAACGGCAGATTTCTTTACCGCCCGGTTGAAGCGAATCAACAGCTATTTTGAGGCGCTGATCCAATCGTTTGAGATTATGGTTGACGGGATGGAAAAAGAGCAGTTCCTTAAATTCCGTATGTCATTATTACCGGCGAGCGGGTTCCAGTCGGGACAATACCGGATGATCGAGATATATGCCACCGATTTTATCAACCTCGTTGCCCGCGAGAAGCGCGAAGAACTCCGCAGCGCACCTATAGAAGAACAATTTGAGCATTTGTACTGGAAATCGGGCGCTACCGAACTGGCTACCGGCAAAAAAACGCTTACCCTAAAGCAATTCGAAAAAAAATACGGCAAAACTTTTATTGAATTGGGCAAAGCCAATATCGAACTGAACTTTAATGCATTGTTACAGCAATTGAAATATGAAGGCCAATCAACCAATGAATTGGAAAACGAATTGCGCCAATTAGATGTAAAGGTAAATGTTAACTGGCCGCTATCGCATTACAAATCGGCCGTGCGTTACTTGCAGCGCGAACCCGAAGAAATTAAAGCGACAGGCGGCACCAACTGGCAAAAATACCTGCCCCCACGTTTTCAGAAACGCATATTTTACCCTTCGCTGTGGACGGCAGAGCAAGAGGAAAACTGGGGCAAAGGCTGGGTGGAAAGTGTTCTTTCGGGTTCATAGCTGATGGTTCATAGTTCATGTAATATAAGAAGCACTTCGGGCACTTACAAGTCACGTGAAAAGCCCATTGATTTACGAAGTTTTGAAAACTTCGTAAATCTGTTCCTTCTACTCCTTTAATCATCAGTCCGGAACAAACCTGAAGTAGAGACGCAAAATTTTGCGTCTCTACGTATGACATCTGCCCCATTCAACTATTCGCTCCGTAAGCTTTTAACCGGGTTGGCGGCCGCTGCTTTTATGGATTGAAAACTTATGGTAATGAATGCGATCAGTATAGCGGTTACCCCTCCAAGCACAAATATCCACCAGCTGATATTTGCCCGGTAAGCATAACCCTGCAGCCATTTATACATGGCGTACCATGCAATAGGGGTGGCAATTATTAACGCTAAAACTACCAGTTTAATAAAATCAGCTATCAATAAGGTCACAATGCGGCTTACGCTGGCGCCCAATACTTTGCGTACACCAATTTCGCGCGTACGTACCTGGGCGGTGTAGGCAGCCAATCCTAACAGGCCAAGGCAGGAAATAAATATGGCTATGGCAGCAAAGTTGGTAAACAGCCTTCCTTCGCGCTGTTCACCCTGGTAGAGGTTATTGAAAACATCATCCAAAAACTGGCAACTGGCCGGGAAATCGCTATTATAAGCTTTAAACTGCCGTTCGAGCGCTGCCACAGCTTTTGGGGCATCCCTGCGCGCAGTTTTAATATATATCCGGTTATTGGGTTGTTGCCCGTACCAAAATATAGCGGGTGCGATGGTTTCCTTCATCGACTTAAAATGAAAATCCTGTACCACGCCGATGATCGTCCCGGTGGTTTCGCCTGCCCTGAACCTTTTACCGATCGGATCTTTTATCCCCATTTGTTTTATGGCAGTTTCATTTAAAATGAAGTGAGCCGTATCGGATATTGCACCGGTAAAGGAGACCCCCTGGATCAGTTTTATTTTAAAAAACGGTATGAAGTCTTTATCGATATTGATAGGATGGAAAACCACGCTTTGTTTCGGGTCTTTACCATCCCAGTCGGCTTCGCCAAAAAAAGCAAAATTCCGTACAATGTTTTGGGCCGACCGCGTTACACCCAATACGCTGGGGTCTTTTAATAATTCAGCTTTTGCTGCTTCGTAATGCGGCCCCATATCGCGCATCCACATCGTAATAACATCTGTTTTATCGTAACCCAGGTCCTTTGAACGGATATAATCGAGTTGCCTAGCAATAATAATTGTACCGATGATGAGGATAATAGAAAACGTAAATTGTACAACAACTAACACCTTACGGAAAAACACATTACCAACGCCTGCCGATATCTTCCCTTTCAAGGCGGCTAAGGGTTCAAATGAGGAAAGTAGCAACGCTGGGTAAATACTGGAAGCAGCCAGCGTACCGGTTATGGCGGCCAACAGGATGAGCCAGATATGGTAATCGGCCAAATTTAAAACGAGTTGTTTTCCCGCGAGTTGGTTAAACGCCGGCATCAATATATAAACAAGCCCCAAAGCCAGCATAACGGCCAATGAAAAAAGCAACGCGGTTTCTACAATAAATTGGGCGAAAAGCTGCCACTTACCCGCGCCAATTATTTTGCGCATACTGATCTCCTTTGACCGCAGCATAGACCTTGCTGTAGAAAGGTTTATATAATTGATGCAGGCGATGAGCAATATCAACAGTGCTATAACAATAAAAATCCTTACTGTTGATATCCCCCTATCGCTGAGATCGGCATTGTATAAATGCATTTTTGATATTGGCAGCAACAGGTATTCGCCGCTGGAACGCCCGGGGTTGTGCTGCTGGTGCACCTGCCATAATTTATGCCCCAATGCTTTTACGGAGCTGCCCGGTTTAAGCAGTAAATAAGTTTCGTAATCTAAGTAACCAAAATCACTGTTCACATCCTGGTGATTGGCCAGCATCGATTGAATATAAAAATTCATCGGCATAATCATATCATAGTTGATGCTGGAGTTTTTAGGAAAATCGTCGATCACTCCGCTAACCGCAAAGTCTGTTTTGTTATCGCCCCGGATAACTTTACCGATTGGGTTTTCATTCCCAAAGAATTTTTCGGCGATGGATTTGGTAATGACGACAGAATTGTTGTCTGTAAATGGCTTTGCAGGGTTCCCGCTAACCAGGTGGAAATCGAAAATGGAGAAAAAGGAAGGATCGGCATAAACAACGTTTTCATCGGCAAATGTCTTGTCCTTGTATTTGTATAACGAGTATTCATAATTGCCCCTTATGCGCACCTGGTCTTTCACCTCCGGCATCTGCGCTTTGGCCAATGGCCCTATCGGGGCAACATCAATGCTATAAATTTGCCTGCTTGCACCAGTGCCGCCATAATGTTCTAACTTGCATATATTGGCGCCCTGTTTATGAAAATTGTCAAAACTCAGCTCGTCCTGCACCCATAATAAGATCAGGATGCCTACTGCAAGCCCGACGGTTAGGCCGGCAATGTTAATTATTGAATAGAATTTGTTCCTTAACAAATTACGCCAGGCGGTTTTCAGATAATTGCGAAACATATAATTGTAATTTAATTGTTCATGAAACCATATGGGGGCTTCAGGAACTAAAATTATCTGTCTCGTTCGGGAGTGAGGTTGCAAATGATAAGTTGAAACCTCTTTTTCGAGTCCCCGCTTATATTCTGCGGGGTTTTTCCCGGTCAATTGTTTGAAAGCCCGGATGAAAGTAGCTTTGGAGTTAAATCCGGCGTCGAATGCCATACCCAACAAGGTTATCCGGTCGTAGGCTGGGTCCTGCATTTTACCGGCCACATCCCTAACCCGGTATTCATTGATGAAATCATTGAAGCTTTTTTTGAACACCGTATTGATGATCCGTGACAACTCGTGGGGGTGCAGGTCAAGCTTTGCAGCCAATGAACCCAGACTTAAATCCGGGTCTTCATAGTAGCGCTTTAATTTAACCTCGTGCTTCAACCATGCGCCTTTTTGCTTCAGTTGATCGGGTAGCGATTGCTTAAAAACGGGTAATGTATTCGTAAATGTGCCGGTAACCGGTCTTAGAAACGCCCTTGCTACTATCCAGATCATCGTTGAAGCTAAAAGGAGATACATTGGGTAGCACGCTTGTGCCCCCGGCAGATGACCATCATAAAGATAGCTTATCGCTACAACCGGGACCCATAACAGCCAGATCACCCCAAAAACCGTCAGCAGGCTATGCAGCCACTTCAGCTCATGCCGATAGCGGTCGCCGCCCTTAAATTCAAGTCCCCGGTAAAAATCTGCAACCAATAGGCGGCATTTGTAGAGGTAGATCACTACTGATACAAAAGCTAAAAATTGTAATGCCGGATTGAATTTTTTTACACTTCCCGCAATTTCCGGCAGAAACACACACAGTTCTAACAGTAAGGGGCTGAAGTGTAACAGGTCTTTTCTGCGGAATTTATATTCCGGACGGGTTGTTTTAAGCACATAGAAGAAAAGCAGCGGGCCAAATGCCAGCGAAAATTGAGGAAAGCCTGCCGATAACCCGATGTCAATGGCCACTATCCGCGCCATCCACAGCATAACAACCACCAAGGCCATCGCCAAAAAATGATTGGCCGACCGGTTTGGCCACCTGGTGACCCCTAAAAGCATAGCAAAAGTGAGACTGATAAATAACGCCCCGAAGAATGCTGCGTCATAAAGGTTAATATGAAATATATAGGGTTCCAACGGAATCAGGCTGTCAATCACTGTTCCAAATATATAAATAACTGATATATAAAACATTAACGACTATCAGTATGTTCCGCTGTTCCATAACCGGACGACGTACTGTTCGGTTTTGACGGGGGATGATTTGTATAGTTTTTATCGGATTAGTCATGGTGATTACTCTTACGCGAGTGTGGACACTCGCAATTATTTTGCGGTTAAGCGTGGACGCTTAACCGGGCGGCGAGGCGGTGAACCATAGAAAAAACCATTGATTTACGAAGTTTCAAAAACTTCGTGAATCTGTTCTTTCAATTTTATTAGTCATTAACCCCTAACAAACTTTCGAAGTTCTTAAAACTTTGAAAGTTCCGTGGCACTCCACCATGAACTATGAACCATCAACTATGAACCCTTTTTCAAAAGTTAAGCATAAAATTATACATCAATATTAAAAAATCGTACCTTGCCATTTTCGACATTTAAATACCTATTGCCATGACTGAGACGCTGGACATCAAGATCACCAAAACGCTGCATTCGCGTTTAGCGGAAACTGATTTTAACAATTTGCCATTCGGAAGAGTTTTTGCCGACCACATGTTTGTGGCCGACTACGCCGACGGCGAATGGAAGAATTTTGAGATAGTCCCTTACGGGCCTATTGACCTGAGCCCGGCCATTTCAGCACTGCATTACGGACAGGCATTTTTTGAAGGCCTGAAGGCTTACAAACATTCCGATGGCACGGTATCCGTTTTCCGCCCGGATAAAAACGCAAAGCGTTTTAACAAGTCGGCCGAGCGCCTCTGCATGCCCTCGCTGCCCGAAGAAGTTTTTGTACAAAGCATTGCTGCTTTGGTTGATATCGACCGCGACTGGGTACCTGCACAAGCTAACCACTCGTTATATATCAGGCCTGCCATGTTTGCTACCGACCCGTTTTTAGGTGTAAACCCTTCTGCTACTTATAAATTTGTGGTTTTGATATGCCCTGTTGGGCCATATTTCTCTAAAACACTTAGGGTGAAGATTGAGAAAGAGTTCACCCGCGCCGCCGAAGGCGGTATGGGCTTCGCCAAAGCAGCAGGCAACTACGGTGCAGGCATGTTGCCGGCCCGCAAAGCCGTTGAACAAGGTTTTGACCAACTGATATGGACCGATGGCAAAGACCATGCGCATATTGAAGAAATGGGCGCTGCAAACGCCATGTTTGTGCTCGACGGCAAAGTGATCACCCCATCAACCCGCGACACCATTTTGGATGGCGTAACCCGCGATACCGTACTTACCCTGGCCCGTGAATGGGGCTACCCGGTTGAAGAACGCCGCGTATCTGTTGCCGAAATTATTGAAGGCGCTAAAAACGGCAAACTCCAGGATGCATTCGGTGCAGGTACTGCCGCTACCATCGCCCCGGTTGGTTCCATAACCCTCGACGGCGAAGAATACTTCCTGAGCGACCCAAAAACACGCGAATTTTCGCAGCGTGTATTGAAGGAACTGGATGCCATTAAATACGGCACAAAGGCCGATACACATGGCTGGAACTACATAGTTTAAAACGATAAACTTTTTATAAATGCAAAGGCCGCTGAAAATCAGCGGCCTTTTGTTTTGACGGAAAATCTTTATCCCTAAAAGAGGTAGTTATACCCGTTTATGCAATCAGGTATTTCTACGTGTATATAATTATAAGTTAAGAGGTATTTTTACAATGTGGCCCGGACCTTATCACATTGAAATAACGGCATATAATAACTGCCTGTGAATTATAACGTTTCGCTTCGTTCTATTTAATAATTGTTAGTAAAGCCGGTTAAGATATACGCCCATATCGCCGGCTTTTTTTGCGTTCAGCCGGTTTATGTTATTAAGGCAACCATATTTCGCCGCTTAAAAATAAACAAGACCGCAAACAGGATATTTTGTTTGTATAAGTTTCCTACTCGCTCCTTAAGCTTTTTACAGGGTTGGCCAAAGCCGCTTTTATTGCCTGGAAACTTACGGTTGCCAGTGCAATCAGCATTGCTGTTAGCCCGGCCACCGCGAAAACCCACCATTGTATGCTGATATGGTATGCATAATTTTTCAACCATTTATTGGCCAGCCACAACGCTGCCGGGAATGCCAGCAGGCACGACAGCAAAACGAGTTTCAAAAAGTCTGCCGACAATAAGGCGGCCAAACCGGCGACTGATGCACCCAAAACCTTACGTATGCCAATCTCTTTTACCCTTCTTTCAGCCGTGTAGGCCGCCAGTCCAAACAAACCCAGGCACGAAATAAATATCGCCAGCCCCGCAAAAACGCCTGCAAGGTTGCCGGTAAGCGTTTCTGTTTTAAACAACTGGTTAAAATCCGTATCTATAAACTGGTAATCAAATGGATAGGCGGGGTCCGCCGCTTTCATAACCGCGCCGGCTTTTGCCAGTGCCAAATTCAGATCGGCATTGGGATTAAAGCGAATGCTTAAACAAGCTGTGCCTGCCGGATGGTTATATAATAACAGTGGGGCGCCGGGAGCATACATATCGTTGTACAAAAAATCCTGCATAATACCTGCCACCTGGAAAGCCTTTTTGCTGCCATCCCTGATTATACCGCCTATTCTTCCCTGGTCACCCATTTGTTTGGCCAGCGCTTCATTAATGATCACGCTGTTGCTGTCAAGCGAGGCGGTGTTATAGAAATTCCGGCCCGCAAGCAGCCGGATTCCCATGGTAGAGATAAATTGCGGACTTACATTTTCCCATGTGATCAGCGGGTTTTTTGAGCGGTCTTCTCCCTGCCATGAATAATTATCGGTATTGTTCCATATTTGCAGTACAGGGTAATCGCTAAGAGCGGCATTTTCCACCACTCCTGTTTGCTCCAGGTTGTTGTATATATTGCTGAAATGATCGGCCTGCTTACCCTGCAAATTGATATACACAAGGTTGTTTTTGTTATAACCCAGGTCACGGTTTTTAACATGCTGTATTTGCTGGTAAATGATCACCGTGCCGACAATTAAAATTATGGACGCCGAAAATTGTATAACCACTAAACTTTGACGGATAAATCCTGAAACCGCGCCTGAACCTATTTGCAGGTTTTTGAGCACTTTTATAGGGTTGAACGACGAAAGATAAAAGGCAGGATAACTACCGGCCAACAATCCTGTAACCAGGGTTATAGCAACCAGGTACAGCAAATGGATGGGATTAAAAACAGAGACGCCCAGGTTCTTTTGCACCAGATTATTAAACCATGGCAAAGCGGCGTAGATAAGTCCTAAAGCTATAAGTACCGCTGTGAAAGAAAGCAAAAGCGCTTCGGTGATGAACTGGCCGACCAGGCTGCCCCTCGCAGCGCCCATAACCTTGCGTACACCCACTTCTTTTGCACGCTGCCCCGAGCGGGCGGTGGAAAGGTTCATGAAATTGATGCATGCTATAATTAAAATGATCAGTGCAATGGCGGCAAATAAACGTACATACGTAATACGGCCGCCGTTCATTTTACCATCGGTAAAATTATCGTGCAGGTTCCAGTCGTTCATTGCAAAAAGGAAACTTGCTGTTGTATTGCCGTTTTGTTTGGACCCGATATAGTTATATAATTTTTTATTGATGGCATTAATGTTTGCCGAAGGATCGGTTTCCACATAGGTACGTGCCCAGTTTGCGCCCCACATACTCATCCACGATTGTTTATGCTCCTGGTTTTCAAGCGGCGCTAACCATTGGAACTGAAAACTTGAATTTTGAGGCAAGTCTTTAAAAACACCTGTAACAGTAAAATCTTTATCATTGTTCATCCTGATATTTTTTCCCAAAGCGCCGACATCGCCGAAGAATTTCCGGGCCATCGTTTCGTTGATCACAATGGAATTCAATTCATGAAAAGCACCTGCAGCACTGCCGCTGATAAACGGTAATTCAAGCATTGAAAATATTTCCGGATCAGCCCAGCGGCCTTGCTCGGTAATGATCTTATCTCCAACGGCAAATGTTTTCCCGTCGTCGCCTGTCATTCTCGCTGCATTTTTTACGCCCGGTATTTCAGCCTTTATCGCTTTCGCCATTGGCCCCGGCGTGGCATGAAATGTGGATATTTTGCCTTCGTAGGTTTGGTTCTCATAAATAGTGTAAAGGTTATCTCTTTTTTTAAAGTTATGGTTAAAGGCCAGCTCATCCTGCACCCATAATAAGATCAGCGAGGCGCAGGTAACGCCTATTGCCAGTCCCGTAACATTTAAAAAACTAAAAGCCTTGTTCTTTAACAGGCTGCGGAGAGTAGTTTTAAAAAAATTCCTGATCATATTGTGGTTGATTTATTGGCATGCCCAATAACACCACGCAAACAATGCCATCAACATAAACTACTCATAATCAATATATTATTTAAAGGCAAAAGCAACTTAGCCGTCCGCATTCGTAACAACAGGTGTGCGGTTTTGATACATTAATAGCCCCGGCACATTCCCACTACCTGGTGCTAAGGTAAGCGCCTACATCGCCGACTTTTATGTCTGCTGAGAGATCAGTCAACCGAAACTGTTAAGCCTTCCTGCTGCAAAATTTTACGGTAAATTTCCATTTCGGTAAAGGAGCCTTCGAGTACGGCGCACTTGCCTTCGTTGTGCACCTTCCAGGCGATCTTCTGGCTTTGTGATTCGGAGTAATCGAGGTATTTCATCATGCAAAAGATCACGTGGTCGAAGGTGTTCACATCATCATTCCATAAAATAAGGCGGTGCATTTCCTTCAGGCCTGCTAGTATCTCTTCGAGGGTTAGGGTCTCTTCCTGTGTTTCTGTTGGCATTGTAACCGCAAAATTACTCAAAAACAACAATAAATAAGTTAGAATTGTGTTGAAGATACAAACACTCTAATTATTGATTTTTTTAAAATGCCCCATAAAACGACCTTATTATCTGCCTTAGCTATTTCAGCATTACTTTTAAATACCCGTATAGCCAGTGCGCAGGATAATATGCCGCCGCTAAAACTGAAGCCAGCGCCTGCCCATATTGTGGTGGACGGCAGTGTAAAGGAGTGGGGCGACAGCCTGGCTTTTTACAGCCCGGCAGAACGACTGGACTACGACATTACCAACACAAAAGATACCCTTTATTTTGCTGTAAAAGTGTTCGACCGCTCCGAAGTAGCGCGGATTATGCATGCGGGGATAACCTTTATTATCGATCCAAAAGGCAAAAAGAAAGAAACCTTTAGTATAACATTCCCGCTTAATGTGGGCGCCGGTTCGACACCGCTTTTTGATAAAAATGCGGCAGGCGATGAAGACACCGTTAGCAAAGCTGATCGCGAAGAACTGATGCGCGAGCGCATTACCACCTTGCGCGGGATAAAAGTAGTTGGTTTTAAGGATGTTGAAGACCCGAACATCACCACATCAAACACTTATGGTTTTCAAACCGCTATTGATTTTGACGATGCCGGTAACCTGGTTTGTGAAGCAGCCATACCTATGAACTTTTTCCATGCCGACGGACAGTTAAAAACCCCATGGGCATTCGATATTAAAATAAACGGCGTACAGCGGCCCGCACCGTCAGGTGACAACAGCCAAAGCGGACAAGGCGGCGGACGTGGTGGAATGGGCGGCGGTGGTATGGGTGGCGGAGGTGGAATGGGCGGCGGCGGACGTCACGGTGGCGGCGGTGGCCGGCATGGCGGTGGCGGCAACAACCCAACCGGGGAAGCCAGTGAAATGTCTAAGACTGTTGAATATTGGGGCAGGTTTTATTTAAACCAGTAGGACATAACTAACAACGCGTCATTGCGAGGAGTGAGCAGGGCTGCGCGCAATGTCATTAAGTTAAGAAATAAATACCTAATAATCAATTATTTAGCTTGTTTTATAGTTTGATTTTTTGTATATTTAATTCATAATCAATTAGTTAATGTGTAAAAAAAACCTCATTTT
>Ga0302309_10000425_pt1 | contig 48487 bp, 36 predicted proteins | sample III_Palsa_N1_1_FD_200453 | JGI IMG/M metagenome (GOLD analysis project Ga0302309, IMG submission 200453) | Peat permafrost microbial communities from Stordalen Mire near Abisko, Sweden - III_Palsa_N1_1 | ecosystem: Environmental > Terrestrial > Soil > Palsa > Peat permafrost | place: Sweden...
CACTTTGGGTAAGCGTTCACGGACAACTTCTTGGAACCGTACAACCTTCTGCCATGCGTCAGGATGTTGCAGACGCGCTTGGATCGGTCGATGCAGCGATGTCCGGATTCATGATCGTCATCAATGGTGCAAACACCGATCTATCCCCTTGCGACATCAGCATCGCCGCCGAACAAGACAATGGGAGCCTCGTACCCCTGAGCAACACGGTTTGCCATTGAGACAGCACGCTTAGAGAAAAAATGACCCCACCGATGGCTGCCTCCAGTAAGTCAACGATACCTACGGTGACGCTTGCAGGATCCGAATCTCAAGAAACGCCGTTAGATGGCGGTTCAAGGACACTTTAAAATCATGCTTTGCCCAGCTGGCAAGTGATCCAATGGCGTTTGCGATCGCTCCACTGACGCCACACCGTTTAGAGAAGGTCAGGAATTCCAAAACCTAAACAAAAAATTATGCTGGCAGAATGGCTGGGATAATAAGAGCAGCCACTTGTTGCTTGCCTTCGACTAACTTTACTTGCTGCAATATCTCGCCAGAGCGTGTGAGCGATACCTTGGAACCATTAATCCTTGCCCGCCAGCCAGGATAAAAGCCTCGCGGCGAAGCAAAAGGGCCGGTCATTGGCCGTCGATATTCGCTTTTAGTCGTGAGACGCTTTGCAGCAAGCACGGACCGCCGTCGACGCAGTCTACGTGCCGAACGAAACGCAAGTCGGCCAGACCGGCAAGATCATCGCCCCCGCGCTGTACATGGCCATCGGCACCACCGGCGCCATCCAGCACCTCACCAGCCAACACCATTGTCGCGATCAACTAAGGACGGCGAGGCGCCGATCTTCGAGATTGCCTACATTGGCCTGGCCGGCTATTTGTTCAAGCTCATTCCGGAGCTGGAGCAGGCGATTGGTTGAGTACTTGCTCCGCTGGCGCTAGGCGCGATCATCTGCCGGCAAATGGCAGACGGCGCGTCCTCTCTCAGCAATAGGCCCATCAAAAAGAACAACACATGGTCGCCGAAGGTGGCGATTCTGAAAGCAGCGGCCAGTCGAGCATCTCGGTTTCAATATAACGCATATTTACCAGTGCGGATCGATGCAAGACTTCCGACGTTTTTGATATTTTGCAACTCTCGAGGTCAATAGTCTTGAGCCCATCAAGGCTTTTTAACCCTGAATGACCGGGCGGTTCAGGCGGACAGATAATATCTACCGATAATTTCGTAAACAGTCATGCCAAAACTGAATACCGGAAAAACGAGTATGACTGTCATCAAAGCACCACCTCCGATGCTTGACCAGTTCGACTTTCCCAATCCCGATGAAAAGATGCCGGGAATGCTTGCAGCGAACATGGGCAACAAAGCGATGAAATATCGACCTTGGACGCCATCTATTACCGATGCACCGACCTTCGTCCAAGTCAGATAAAGAGCGAAAAATACACCCAACATGGCAAAAACGACGCTTAACAGGGCGGCACTATCGAACGATCTGGACCTATGAGTTCCAACACTCCAATGTGTTGAGACGGCCAAGGAAAAGATGGCGACCGATGCAGAGGCAACGTAGTAAACATTGGGGTATCTAGTATCAAACCAGCCAAGTACGGCCAAGGTGCTTTGGATATAAGAAATACCATTAGTCGCTAACGTGTCACGAGCGACATTAAATATGAACAAGGGATGCCGAACCAGCTCAGCTAATTGCCCAGCAGCCGAAACATCGGCAACCGCGATGCCTCCCCGCGCCCTAAGAAACATCAAAAGGCCGGCGATAAGGGCGGGTAGCACTATGCAGAAAAATATTTTTAAGCGGACCTTTAGCTTGTATAAGGAGTGCTGCTCACCCACACGGATCAATGGCGAAAAAATCGTAAATGCCAGAATTATATAAGGCGGCCTAGCTATTCCAATCAGCACGGCGAGAATCGCGAATAGACGAATGCTTTTATTACTGGAACCGCCGGGTTCAGACATCATTGAGTCTGCAATCGCGATGAATAAAAAGCAAGTCGATATGAGTAGAGCATCCTGACTTACCGAGGCGTAAAGCGACAGGGTCATGGGTAGAAGGCCCATGGTGAATATCGCCATGGACGTTCTGACAGACTTCCTGATAGACAGGTAAGTCAAAAATAATGCTGAAAGGATATTTAAGGCGCACGCAAGAAAATATATTTTGTAAACCTGATTTCCAGAGCGGCCGAGAATAATAAAAGATGCAACTTGAGGTAAATATCCATAAAACGGGTATTGAACGGTATTAGGAAACGCCGATTCGACTTTCTTGCCAGTCAGTTGAACAGCCTGTGACTTGTCCAAGTCAGTTTTTGAAATTTTATTTTCATAATGGAAAGCCAGCTTTGCCGCCAGCGGCGCTGAAAAAGAAATGATTCCAGTATCTACCAGGCCGCCAGCACCGCCTTTATAGGATCCCACATTTCCGAGACTATAAACCTGGTACGCCCTCATAAAATGGTTGATTGCATCAGGTGACTGCATCGGCGGCGTAGCTATTAATAAAAAAATAGCCTGAGGTACAGCCATGATCAAATAGATGAGAGCCAGTTTTTTTGAATTTATCGATTCAAAAATCCTCCCAATTTCGCAAAGAAAATTTTTCGCGCTTACCAAATTCATATACTTTATATTTTTCCGTTGATCACGTAGCATCCGCCTTTGAAATTTATTTGATATAAAATGGGTAACCAAGATAGGCAAGGACTTTCATTTCTCGCCGGCCGCGGGTTACGGTATCTAGTACAAGACCGGTTACAAAGCTGAGCATTCCAAGCAACATAACGCCCGTGGCCAAAATCGCGGTTGGGAATCGCGGAACCAGGCCGGTATGCAGATATTCGCTGATTAGAGGTACCCCAAGCAAAACTGAGCCGAGAACGAACAGCGAACCAATCAAGGAGAAAAAGCCCAGAGGCCGCTCATGCTTGAACAGCACGGAAATTAGCCAGAGTATTCGTACCCCATCCCGGTAAGTATTTAGCTTGCTAGCCGAGCCATCCGGTCGACCGCGATAGTCACCCTCAATATGACCCACGGGCATCTGCAACTCCAGCGCATGGACGGTGAGTTCAGTTTCAATGCCGAATCCAATCGACGTAGCTGGAAAAGATTTCACGAAACGCCTCGAAAACACCTTATACCCGGACAACATGTCTTGAACGCGATCACCGAATATGGTTCGGACCGCGCCGGTTAGCAGCACATTTCCTAGACGGTGTCCTGCTCGATACGCTGCCTCCTCAATATCTCGGCGAATGCCGTTGACCAGATCGCAACGTTCGTTGATTGCCAGTTCTAGCAATCTGGGAGCCAACGACGCATCGTAAGTGTGATCACCGTCAACCATGATGTAAAAGTCGGCTTCTATGTCCCGGAACATTCGACGTACTACCGCACCTTTGCCTTGCTGCGGCTCGTTGCGAACAATCGCCCCGGCCGCCATTGCGATATCGGCCGTGCCATCGGTCGAATTGTTGTCATAGACATAAATTTCAGCAGCGGGCAACGTAGCCTTGAAGTCCATCACGACTCGCGCGATGGCAGCGGCTTCGTTATAACAAGGAACAAGTACGGCGACACTCGCTTGGTTCATGGCAGGGATACTTGACGGGCAAAGGTAATTCGCCATTTTAGTTCGGGCTGCCCGGTAAACCTACAGATTGTTTCAGTGAGTCAGGAACGCTCTCGGTGAAACGTCTCTTTTCTTTTGGCATCGTTTTCTTGTGCTCGTCAAAAGGCTCCACGAGGGTTGCATTCACGCCTGGACGAGATTGTGCGCGACTCGCCCTAAGTTCCCACAAAGTTCAGGTCGATACCGAACCCATTCTGCATGTGCGCCCAAGCCCAAAGCACGGAATTAATTGGCTATTTCCGCCTACGCACAAGTACAATCAAGGTTTTGAATAACTCTGTTTTAGTGACGTTGGCACGCGTCAGCATAAGCATTTGCCTCGCTCGGTTAGGGGCAAGTCGAATCACTCATCACGGCGAAAATACAGGCCTAGCCGGTATGCCACAACCAATCACTAAGTCAATTCCATTGGGAACCATGATGCGAAGGATTTGCCTTTTTTCGTTCTACGACCAACATGGCATCGTCGACGACTACGTTACGTTCTTCCTCAAGGAGCTTGGCGAATTCGTTGAAAAGATCGTCTTCTACTCAAATGGGCCCTTGTCGAAAGCCGCCGAAGTTGCGCTTCAAGGCCTTGTGAGTGAAGTCATCGTGCGCCCCAACATCGGCTTCGACGTAATGGCTTACAAAGAGGGCTTGGAAAAGATCGACTTTGATAGCCAAGAACAGTACGACGAAGTACTGATGGTTAACCACACCTGCTATGGACCGCTGTATCCCTTCTCCGAGCTGTTCACCGCCATGGATGCTCGTGATTGTGATTTCTGGGGCATTACCGCCCATATGGAGATGACGCCAAACCCGTTTACTGGTTGGGGGCGGCTTCCGTATCATCTCAACGCTAACTTCATTGTCGTACGCTCGGCGCTAATGCGCTCCAAGTCATTTCGACAGTACTGGGGAAACATCGAGGCAGCTGGCGGTTATGAGGCTGCAATCCAGAGTCATGAATCGGCCTTCACCGAATACTTTATCAAATTAGGTTATCGGTGTGAGACCTACCTCGACTGTGAAAAATATGGCTCGCATTATCCCGCGATGCTTGATATCGATGAGATGCTGCTCGACCGTAACCCGCTGCTGAAACGGCGCGCTTTTTTTCATGATCCTCGATTGATGGAGCACTTCGGCGGCGATTTGCCTCGCGCGCTTCAGATACTCGAGGAAACATCAAGTTATGACCGTTCACTGATTTGGCGCAATGTCGTACGCGTTGCGGAACTTCGCAATCTCAATACGAATGCGTCATTGACCAGCGTCCTACCAGACGTCCGGCTCAAGCAGATCCCGGATGGCGCCGACTACGGGCGAGTCGCCGTATGCGTCCACATGTTCTATACAGAAATGCTGGATGAAATTCTGGATCTCACAGACACGATACCCTGTATTTACGACTTTATTGCAACCACCGGATCGGAAGCGAAGAAATCCTTTATTGAGAATGCGGTTCGCGGCCGGTCGAATATCGGCAACATCATAGTACGCGTGGTGGAGCAGAATCGCGGACGGGACATGTCGTCCCTTTTTATTACCTGCCGCGATCTGTTTCTTGAAGATCGGTACGATGTCGTCTGCCGATTACACACAAAAAAGACGCCGCATCTAAGCGGTGCACAAAGCAATCTTTTCAAACGTCACATGTTCGAAAACTTGATGAACAGTCAGGGATTCACCTCTAACGTCCTGGACATGTTCTCGGCCAATCCATGGATTGGCGTCGCGGCACCTCCCGTGGTTAATATCTCGTACGGCACGCTTGGGCATGCCTGGTATTCAAATCGTGCAAAGGCTGAAGAATTGGTCAAAATGCTCGACTTGAAAGTGCCGCTTGATCCACAGACGCCCGTTGCCGTTTACGGCGGTATGTTTTGGTTTCAACCCAAGGCATTACGCAAGTTATTTCAGCATCCATGGAAGTGGACTGACTTCGAACCAGAGCCTTACCCATTAGACGGAACCCTGGGGCATGCGCTAGAACGCATTATCTGCTACGCCGCCCAAGATGCAGGTTATATAACGCAGCAAATTCTCAGCTCGGGCCTAGCGGGTAGAAATTACGCCATGCTTGAATACAAGCTCCAGAAAATTTCCGCCGCGCTTCCTAATGCAGACTTTGGTTATCACTGCAAGATGCTGGAGGAATGGATGCAAGCAGGCTATCCAATGGATGTAACCTCAGGAGCAAGTCTCAGCGCCCCCGGCGGCATGCCCTCAGTGAAGCAGGCAATAGGCCAACTTGTATTGTCGACCAAGATATCGATCAAACACCGCTTTCCAGCCATCGCGAAATCCATGAGCCCCATCTACCGAGTATTGACTCTGAAAGGCACAAGCAGGCCATTCGATAACCGATGAAAATCTCCCACCGACAAAATCTCTTTTTGTGATGCCATGAATATTATTTCCGACCAGCGACCGATAAGTGCCGTCTCCGAACCATTGGTGGCCGCGTCTATGCAAAGGGCATGTCTGTTTTCGTTTTACGACGAAAAAGGGATCGTCGACGACTACGTTGTTTTCTTTTTGAAGGAACTCGGCAAGTTCGTCCAGACGATCATTTTTTATTCGAACGGACCCTTGGCGAAAAAATCTGAACTCGCACTCCAAGGCGTCGTGAGCGAAGTTGTCTTGCGACCGAATGTGGGTTTCGATGTGCTCGCCTACAAAGAAGGGCTTGAGAAAATCGATTTCGATCGCAACGGTTTGTACGACGAAGTGCTTATGGTGAACCATACGTGCTTCGGTCCTCTATATCCTTTTTCCGAGTTGTTCACGGAAATGGAGAGTCGCGTCTGTGATTTCTGGGGGGTTACTGCGCATTTGGAAGTTACGCCCAATCCCTTCACCGGATCTGGAAGCCTGCCCTACCATTTGAACGCCAACTTTATTGCCGTTCGGCGAAACATGTTGCAATCCCAGTCGTTTCGGCAGTACTGGCAAGCTATTGATGGCGGCGACACCTATGTAACGGCAGTGCTTGGCCATGAAGCCCTGTTTACCGCCTATTTCGTGCAGTTAGGCTACGTGTGCGATACCTATATTGACTGCAAGAAGTACGGCTCGCCCTATCCTGCCATGTACGATATCGATGAAACGCTGATTGATCGCAGTCCGCTTCTCAAGCGCCGCGCGTTTTTCAATGACCCGCGATTTCTCGAACCGAACGCGGTTGATTTACCCCGGGCTCTGCAGATTCTCGAGAAGACGTCAACCTACGACCCTTCATTGATCTGGCGCAACATCGTTCGCTCCGCAGAGTTGCGGAATCTGAATACCAATGCGGGGCTTACCAGCGTGCTTCCTGATGTACGGCTCAAGCCTGACTCGGCGGCGACTGAGTACGGCCGAATCGCCGTGTGTGTACATGTGTTCTATACGGACATGCTCGATGAAATTCTTGCGCTTACGGACACTATTCCGTGCACCTACGATTTTATTGCCACCACGGAAACGGAAACCAAAAAAGCATTTATCGAACAAGCCGTACGTGGTCGAAAGAACGTCGGCGAGGTCATCGTTCGCATCGTCGAACAGAACCGCGGACGCGACATGTCGTCGCTGTTTATCACCTGCCGTGACCTGTTCATCGGCGAGCGTTACGACCTCGTCTGTCGATTGCATACCAAGAAATCGCCGCAGGTGGCCGCTGGAAAAGGCAACCTCTTCAAGCGACACATGTTTGAGAATCTGCTCAATAGCCCTGGCTACACCACCAACGTGCTCGATATGTTCAACGAGCACCCATGGATCGGTGTTGCCGTGCCGCCGCTGGTTCACATTGCCTACCCGACGATGGGTAAAGCATGGTTCGCCAATCGTCCGAAAGCCGATGAGGTCGCCAAGCTGCTCGACCTGTCGGTACCTTTCGATCCGGATACACCCGTTGGCGCATTTGGAACCATGTTCTGGTTCCGGCCCAAAGCGCTACACAAGCTCTTTGAACATCCTTGGAAATGGACAGACTTCAATGCCGAGCCGAAGCACGTTGATGGTGGCCTTGCCCATGTGATGGAACGACTCATTTGTTATGTCGCACAGGATGCCGGCTACGCGACGCAGCAAATTATCAATTCTCATTTGGCGGGCTGGAACTACGCCATGCTTGAGTACAAACTGCAAAAACTTTCAGCCGCTTTGCCAAATGCTAATTTCAATACTCTTGCCCGTTTTCTTGAGGAATGGCAAAAGGCAGGTTATCGCCATATCCATAACGCCGAATCGGCGAGGCCACCTGAACAAGTACTTTCGGTTAGGCAGGCATTCGGTGAATTGATGTTGTCTTCCAAATGGTCGATCACCCATCGCTTTCCGTTTTTTGCCAAAGTCCTTCGTCCCCTTTATCGCGGCATGCGCGGGCCGCGTCACGAACTGCTGAAATAATTATCTGCTGAAAAAAATGGAGAACAGATTGTGACGCAAAGTTGCTTGATCACTGGAGGCGCTGGCTTTATTGGCTGTGCAGTCTCATCGATTCTCAAAGAACGATTCGATCGCGTCATAGCGCTCGACAGCATGCACCCGCAGATCCACGCGACCCCTGCGCGACCGAAGAATCTTGATTCTTCGGTCGAACTCGTTGTAGGGGATGTGACGCTTCGCGAAACGTGGAACGCTTTGCTGCCCGGATTCAAGCCGGATGTCGTCATCCATCTGGCAGCTGAAACTGGCACGGGACAGTCGCTCACCGAAGGGACACGGCACGCAAGTGTCAACGTCGTCGGTACGACACAGATGTTGGACGCCTTTGTCAGGCACGAGTGCATTCCGAGCCGCGTTGTATTGACTTCCAGCCGCGCCGTTTACGGCGAAGGCGCTTGGGAGGATGTGTCTTCTGGCGCGATTAGCTATCCGGGCCAGCGATCCAAGGCACAGCTGGAAAACCATACGTGGGATTTCCCCGGACTGAAATGCCTGCCCTTCGAAGCGACCAGAACGCAGACCCGACCCACCAGCATTTACGGCGCCACCAAGCTGGCACAGGAAATGATCCTCAGTGCATGGGCGCTCTCGTTCGGCGTGGAAGTCGGCTTGCTACGCCTGCAAAACGTTTACGGCCCGGGCCAATCTCTTAGCAATCCCTATACGGGAATCGTCTCCTTGTTTGCGCAGTTGGCCAAGGCCGGAAAAACGATCCCTTTGTACGAAGATGGTGAAATCATCCGTGACTTTGTTTTTATCGATGACGTCGCTCAAGCGGTTTGTCGCATGGCCAGTGGTACCATCCCCTCCAGCGATGCCTATGATGTGGGTTCCGGGGAGGCTACCAGCATCCGTCAACTGGCCACCATTATTGCCACAATCTACGGTGCTCCTGCGCCGGTGGTAAACGGTGCCTTTCGTAACGGGGATGTCCGCGCCGCCAGCTGCGATATTTCGCGAACCTGCGAACAGCTCAACTGGGAGCCGCACTGGAACGTACAGCGCGGGGTTACGGCACTATGTTCCTGGATCGACAGCTGAGCCTCGCCATCATTCTTTGACAATCGTGTGTTGATCCACTGCAAGTTGGCAGTAAGCCGTGGCATGGATGTCGCGGCAAACAGCTATTGGGCCATCGAGTAAATCACTACTCTGTTTTGCAGCCAGCCTGGCGGTTATTGCAAATGCCCGTGGATAATCGAGAAACCACCGTCATTCGACGTAATTAGCCCGTCCACGCTGTCAGACTCGCAGGGCGCTTGCGCTGAAACTTCGGCATTCAAGCCGTAATGATCGTTACCGCCCTGCTTCAGCAATGCCGCTACGTCCGGCCGGCTGTCCTGCGGAAATACCACGCCTAAATAGCGGCCGCAGTGAAACACCATTACCCGAACAGTCGTTTGGGCACTGACATTGCTCGCGGCCCATCCCTGTACCCGAATATTTTTGTCTGATTGGTAAATATGATCAAAGCTGCCGACTAGGGCGTCATTTTGGTGCAATCCTGCGGCTTTTGCGGCAAAAGACAGCTTCGTTTCGTCTGCTCCCATCGCGGCGAGGATCTTCGCCGCCATCGCCGATGTCTGGGCAAACGTTTTCTGCATGCGGATAACGCGCACATAGCTATACGCGCTGATACTGATGATTGAAAGGATAAAAGCCAGACCCAGAACCGCTCTGGTTTTTGCAGATGAACGGTCAACCCATAATTTGAGTTTCCGATACATGGCCAGGTCGATCTTGCCCACCAGCACAGCGACAACAATAGGTGCTCCCAGCGCGGCGAACCAAAGCTGCATGGAAGAAATCGACAGAGGAATCGCCCAGCAAAGCGCCCGGATGATGGGGACATGACAAAGGTAAAGTGCGTAGCTCCAGTCACCCAATGCCAGCAAAGGTAAATTGGGTGACGCTTTGCTTGTATGGCCCGACTGCACCGCAGTAGCCACTAGCAGTACACATCCCAAGGCCATGAGCCCCGATGACCAGCCCAGGCCGATACTTGCCGCAGCCTCGGTAGCCACCAGCATCGCGATGGCAAGCAGCGGCGTAGCCGGTCCTATCCAGCCTCTACGCACCGCGAACGGCACCAGCAGGCCAGCCGCAAACGGAAGGCTGTATTGCGAAAACGGAAGGTGCAAGAGCATGGGAAACTGCCCCTGCTGCAGGCCAGGGCGAATCACCAGAAACAACTCGATGACAAGGAACCATACAAGCGCCAGGGCAGGCACGAACTTCCGCAGCCCGGTGATGATCACGGCAAATACGATCAGATAAAAAGTGAGCTCGAAAGGTAGCGTCCACTCGACGCCGAGAACATAGGCCCTGGTAACACCGGGGACAAGCAACAGTGCAAACAAATCGGGCCTGACCGAGTTGCCGAACACATAACTGATCGCAATCACCGCAAATATGCAGAGCCAGTAGATTGGATAGATTCGAATCAGCCGGTGTACCAAAAAACGCATCCCAGATGCATTTTCAGCGAGATGCGCCATGAGATAGCCGGATATGGCGAAAAACAGAAATACACCGAGCGTTCCGGCGCGGGCAAATATTTCCCACATTCGGCTATCGCCCCGGGCTTGACTCACGTAGTACGAGGCATGGCACAGCACAACGCAAAAAGCCGCCGCGGCGCGTAGATATTGCAACGGATAAATCATTGATTGCGTTGTACGCAACGCACGAGTGACGTCACCAGGGGGCTGTGGCAATTCACTAGCGGATGTAATGCTATTCATATCGAATCCTGCGCCCCTAGCCGAGCTTTTTTACGTTGGCCGCAGCCGACATCAGCGCATGCCACAAACAATAATCGCCATGACCATTCACCATGTCCAGAATTCCAAACCGACAATCAGCGCCATTCCCTATCTTCTACAGCAGACTTTCGAAAAGTCATCTGTAGAAAACGTATGAACAACCACCGGCGGCTTCTTGTCACGAAGCGGGCGCGCTCTAGTTGACCTTGAAGCATCGCGGTCAATTCGCGGTGTTGTAGCTGCAGATCGCTGTGTTGCGACAATAGTTCATCGTATCGATTCAGCGCCTCTTGATGATCCCGCCGTAGATTTTCCAGCTCGTTGTTAAGTCCATCCAGCGCCGCCATCTTGCTCTGCAGAGCCGCGCTGTGAGCTGCTATTTCGTTCCGAACCTGTTCAATAGTTGTGGTTCTCTCCAGTGAAGCTTGCTCAAAGGTGTTTCTTTCATTGGTCAACTCGGCGATCGGTCCAGAAAAAAGTGCGGCATGCGCACCATAGTCGTCCAACAGGGCGGTAATGGCGTGCCACTTGGATTTGTCTACGGTGACCTGCGAGCAAAGATCCATCAGCCTCAGCAGTAACACTGGCGGCTGATTGGTGCTGTCCTGCGATACGGGAGCCGCGTTCGCCTTATGATGCCGGTCGACCGGATTGAGAAACGATCCAATGCCCCGGCCGACTGCCTCAACGCTTGTGGGAAACACCAGATCTAACTCTGTGCCGATGCGCACCAGGTTGGACTCCCAGTCTGTCATCAAGTCATCGTAAGTGAGCATCGCTCGCGGAACATGCTCGGTTACCCGTATCGACTCGAACACGTGCTGCAACCACATCAGCCAAGCTCGGCGATGGCTCCAGCCGTCGCGAACATGCAGCGACTCGGCAACCTCACGCGGATCACGCACGACAATCAGCGCAACAGCGCGCACGTCCAAGGATTTCAGTGCCAGGAGCCACAGCGGCGCGAGCCGACACATACGCGGATCCTTGACTGCCCACAGCCGGGTATCCGCGAAATCTTTACGTATCAACGCAGCGATTTCGTCGACAGCTCGCAATGCTGCAGGGTGATCAAGCCAGCCTTCCGGCAACTCCCGGAGATCGTGCCAGTTGCGGCCCAGTTCTGCTAATAATCGCTCATGAATCTGTACTGCATCATGATGCTCCCAGAAACCATTGCGGTTATCCGGCTGTGGATCCAGTAGATTATCCCCAAGTTCAACACCAAGCAGGTTGAGCGTACGTGTTACCGCGGACGTTCCACTTCGATGCATACCAAGTATCAGAACGGCAGTCTGATTTTTCGCAGCACTCATCTCGTTCACGGTTGCTTTTCCACGTCGCCGGGAACCAATTCAAATTGCGGCTGGATGTGGAAGTCAACAAAGCCCGTGGCCAAACGCTCCGGATCATGAGCCACCCTGAAAAGCGCCGCGTCAACCACGCGATCCAGGAAAGTTTCTTCTTCATCAATCCTGCCACTGATGCCGGCATTCATGAAATACGTACCCGGCGCAAGCAGGCAGCGGAACCGGAACTGGACGCGGACCGTAGTGCCGGCTTCAACAACATCAATGGACTCCATCGGAGTGGACGACACGCCGCCGCCCAGCTCCAGCCCTGAGACTGTCTTTATAAGCATGCCGAAGCGCACCGACGTCGCGGTCCGTTCGAAGTGCGCCGAATAGGTGTAGACAAATTGCGCCCCCGCACGAAGTACGTTGACTCGATGACCGCCCGTTGTTTGAAGATGGGGATCCTCAATAAACGCGCCGTGCGAAGCAAACCGGAATGTGCTTTGCGGGATCAGGCCTGGATCAAAATGAGAGTCCGTGGAATCCTCTGCAACGTCCGATGCTGAGGCCCCGGCGATCTGATCGGTATCTTCGGTTGCTGCCATCTCATCTTTTGGGTGGCTGCCGGCCAGCAACGAGTCAGACGCTACATCCAGCAGATATCGAGCACGTATCGATGCTGTCATGTCACTCGGTGCGTAAAGCATTTTCTGATAGCGCGACACGACCATCTTGGGTGCACCGATCGCGAGCACCTCACCGTGGTCAAGCAAAATCGCCCTGCTGCAGAGTTCAAGAACAGTACTGGCCGAATGCGATACAAAAAGGACGGTGGCGCCATCGTTACGAATTCTTTCTATCCGCGCATAGCATTTGCGCTGAAACGCCTCATCGCCGACAGACAATGCCTCATCAACTACCAAGATATCTGGCTGTACATGGATGGCCACTGCGAAAGCCAATCGAACATACATGCCACTGGAATAGCTCTTCACCGGCTGGTCGATAAATTCGCCGATATCCGCAAAAGCGGTGATTTCGTCAAAGCGCGATTCGATTTCGCGACGGGTCAGTCCCAGCACAGTGCCGTTGAGGAATACATTTTCGCGACCAGTGAAATCAGGATTGAAGCCAGCACCCAGTTCAAGCAACGCGGCAATCCGTCCGTTTACCTCCACCGAACCAGTCGACGGTGTAAGCGTTCCGCACAGTAGCTGCAGCAGGGTCGACTTGCCTGATCCGTTGCGCCCAACGATACCGACAGTCTCACCCTTGTGGATTTCGAAATTTATATTCTGCAGCGCGTGGAATTCTCGAAACCAACGATGCTTGGCGGAACGGCTCGAAAGCATTTGCAGTAAACGGTGATGCGGCTTTTCGTAAACGGGAAAGCTTTTATTGAGCGCATTTACCGTGATGGAGACTTCAGAGGACATCGGCAAACCCCCGCCGGGTAGCGGCAAAGGCGCTATACCCGATGTACGTTACGAACAGTGCGCCGATCGCATACAAGCCCAGGCCGGACCAATCCGGCAACTGCCCCCACAGCGCTACTTCACGTGACTGGTCGATAATAAAGGTAAGCGGGTTAAGTCGGAATATCCATTGCTCCCGCGGGCCGACGGCTGTTATCGGCATTATCGCTGTCGAGGTAAATAAAAGCGCAGTGGTTAGAACGCCGGTTATCTGGCTGACGTCGCGAAAATAGACTCCTAGCGCCGCAAGCGCCCACGATGCGCCCAGCGCCAACAGCACCAGTGGAGCCATGGTGATGGGGACAAGAACAATCGTCCAGCTCACCCGCCCATCCAGGAATATCTGCAGAATGACGAATGCCAGAAGATTCATCGCGAAATGAAAAAGTGCAGAAAACACCATCGGCCAGGGAAGAATCTCCAGCGGAAAAACCACGCGCTTTACATAATTTGCGTTGCCTACAATCAGCTGCGGCGAACGGTTGATGCATTCGGCGAAGAAGCCGTGGATTATCAACCCCATGAAAAGGATCAGCGCAAAACTATGATGCTCGTCACCAGTCTGCGGCCAGCGACTTTTTAAAATATTTCCGAAAGCAAACGTATAAACGCCCAGCATCAAAAAAGGGCTGATCAACGACCAGAGAAGGCCAAAGCTCGCACCCCGATAGCGCCCCAAAATCTCGCGTTTGCTCAACTCGAACGTCAATGAGCGATTTCGGAGGATCGTCGCGAAAGGCCCTTTCGCCTGTAATAGAGCGCTTTTCGAAATGGAAGTCATAAATCGATATATAGCCTTTTGATATTGCCCCGCATTCAGTGGATTCGAACGCTACCCGGGTATGTTTGAATCAGAGTGCTTCAGCCAGCTCCCGTTTCAAATCGTTAATGTTCTCGACGCCCACGGAAAGCCGGATCAGGCTATCGCTTATACCCAGCCGCTTGCGGTTAGCGAGGGGCACCGAGGCATGCGTCATGATCGCCGGATGCTCGATCAGACTCTCGACGCCACCAAGGGATTCGGCCAGCGCAAATAGCTCACAACGCTCCAGCATACGTTTAGCCTTTTTCAGACCGCCTTTTATCTCGACTGAAATGATGCCGCCGTAGCCGTCCATCTGACGCTTTGCAAGCGCATGCTGCGGGTGGCTTTTCAACCCCGGATAAATCACTCGTTCAATTGCCGGATGTTTTTCCAGCCATGAGGCCAGTTCGCCCGCACCTTCGCAATGGGCTTTCATGCGCAGATGCAGCGTTTTCAGGCCACGCATCGCCAAAAACGAATCAAACGGCCCCGCGACTGCACCGACAGAGTTCTGCAGAAAACCCATCGACTCGGCCAGCATCTTGTTGCCCGCGACCACAATGCCGCCGACCATGTCGGAATGGCCATTGAGGTATTTAGTGGCCGAGTGCAGGACCAGATCCGCACCAAACTCCAACGGTCGCTGCAGCATCGGCGAACAAAAAGTGTTGTCTACCACCAGGATCAGGCCGTGTTTCTTAGCGAATGCCGCAATCTTCGCCAGATCGACCAACTTCAACATCGGGTTGGTCGGTGTTTCGGCCCAGATCATCCGCGTATTAGGCTTCAGCGCCGACTTCAGCGCAGTCATGTCGTTCAGATCGATAAAACTGAAATCCAGCCCGGCGGATCGGCGGCGCACCTTCTCGAAGAGCCGGTAGGTGCCCCCGTAGAGATCGTCCATCGCAATCACATGGCTACCAGAGTCCAACAGATCCAGGACCGTGGCAGCCGCAGCCAGTCCCGAAGCAAACGCGAATCCAGCCGCACCGCCTTCCAGATCGGCGACGCAGCGCTCGTAGGCCATTCGCGTGGGATTTTGAGTACGCGAATACTCATAACCCTTGTGCTTGCCCGGACTCTCCTGAACATAGGTGGAGGTCGCGTAAATCGGCGTCATGATGGCGCCGGTGCTGGGATCGGGATGCTGGCCGGCGTGAATGGCGCGCGTGCCTAGACCGAGCTTCCCGGCCGTTTTTTTAGTCGTCATAAATAATCCGCCGTCTTATGCCACCGAGGCAAAAAGCCCGCAGGCGGCTACCGCAAAAGGTGGGATATCTTACCCGCTTTCAAGGTCGACCCCGACCAGGCTCCACGGCCTGTACCGTTTAGGTTCACCGTGAGACAAGAGGGATTTGCGGAGGGATGCGAAATCATGACCGACCGTTCAGAGGTTTCGCGCGTAAACCGCACTGAATGGCGGTATTTATATCCAAACGGCGCGTCAGAAACCGGATGCTTTGGATGTCGCAAGTGTATCTGGGGTATTCACTGCCGTCCGATGCCTGAATCTGGACAGACACGGACGCTCGACCCAATGCCAAGACAAAGCGGCTAGAGCAACCGTTACCGGCACCGAGATGAAGAAGGCCAGATAATTGTTCAACGAGGGACTGATGCTCGCAACGATCTGCTGGACGACAAACCCATAGAGATAAATGCCGTAAGAATAATCATGTTTCGGCTTGAGCTTTTTCAGAAAATTCGCCGAAGCCAGCCATAACAGACCGTAGGCAAAAGCCGGATAAAGCAGGATCGTGCTGACCATGGAAAATCGGAAAGCCACGTAGGCGACCGCCAGCAGAGCAGCAGGTATCCAGCTCAACCGCACACTTCCCCTGTACGCATACAACAGCATGCCAAGCAGGAAAAATGGCACGGGATAGAACGAATAAGCCAGTGGTAGCACAAAAAAATTGCCCGTTGGCAGAAAGGCTGGCGGGTGGTTGGCGAACATCGCGAAGATCGCTGCAGCCAGCACGACCCATATCAAGGTTCCGCGTTTTGAACCGATCACGCCCGCGAGTCCCGCCAGCAGAACGATGACATAGCAATTCAATTCAACGGGTAAAGTCCAGACAGTAGCATTGGCAAAACCCTTGAGAACGTTTGATTCGAACAGTCCCGGCAATACTCCGCCCACCTGCCCGATCAGCGAGGTGTTGTGCAGCAGCCAAGGCAGCGTTTTCGGGTTGGTGAAATAAGCAGAAAACGCCAGGCTTGAAAAAAACGGTCCCACGATCAACCCGATAAACAATGCGCAAACGATGGCTCCGGGCCAAATTCGTAAGGCACGCAACGCAATGAAACGAATCGGTGATGGCTGTTTGAAGAAGCTTGCGGAAACAAGCATGCCGCTAATCAAGAAGAACCCGTAAACCGCCAGGCTTCCAAATGACTCCCGATGCGTGAATACCAACATGGACTCCATCTTGCTACCGGCCTGCAGCCCGTATGAATGTCCCAGCATTACCGCCAGCGCGGCGATAAGGCGGATCAGGTCAAAGTTGTTATTCCCACGCTCAAGCGTTTCGGAAAGCGTTTTCATTTCACTTTTTTTCCCGAATTTGGATGGCCGACGGTGAAACCTGCAGGACTGTTCGTAGCCGTACTTCAGCGATATAGCGAAAATAAGTCACCGTGATCGACAGCATCGCTAGGCTCCACATGTCGCGCGAGGTATTGCAGACGAGTCGGGCAGACTCTCTGGGACGACGATGTGCAAACCATCAACTGTTCCGTACCATGATTTGGATCCGGGCAAACAGATCAATTTTTTCCAGAGCGGCATGTCCTCGATAACGTAGAACGTGCCGGGCTCAGTCTGCCCATGCTCCAGCAGAGCGATGCGAGCAGCCCGGGCCTTGGCCATCTGCTCTTGGTCTTCGCGCGCGAGATAGGCGATATTTATTGTCATGCCGTTGATCGCTGCAAAATCTGCGACGCTGCGATAGCTGGGCACGAAAGTCACCCACACGACGGGAATTGTGGCGGGTTGCAGATAGCCCACATGTTTGTAGCGCGAAGCGAGTTCAGCCCAGAACGGCGATGTCATCACCGAGTGCCAAGTGTGATTGGCGGCAAGTTTGCTGCGCATATCCATCACAGGCTTGGACAGATCGGCGAGCTGGACCATCAAGCCAAACACCAGCAAATATCGTACATAACGCAAGGGCATGCTTCGCAGAAAAATATAGACAACCACAATTAGCAGGAGATACCAGGTCGGCCACATCATGCGCGCGGAAGCACGGAATACGTCGTAAAAATGATCCAGCCAAGGTGTCAGTGGATAAGAGAAAAGAAGTTTCTGCGAAAAGTAAACCTTGTTGCCGAGCGCATAGACAAACAAAACACCACATGCGACAGACACAGCGAGCCACGCTGATAAAGGTCTCGCCTCAATTCCACCTTTGTAAATTTTGCCAACAGCACGCGTAGCAATACTGGCGAGCGAAGCAAGTAGAAGCAAAATGAAACCGAGTCCGAAGTAGCCAAATCCATCATAGGCAGTTACACCCATATCGGATGCAGGCAGGAACCTCGACCATTCACCCCATACACGAATACCTGTCCATAGCGGAAAAAATAAATCCAGATGCGACCGGATGGGTGCAGTTAACGTGGCGCTGTGAACCAGATAGCCGACTGCCCACATGAGTATCAACACTACAGCTGTGGTGAGAAGACCATGCAAGCATGCTTTTATGAATGTGTAATCACGGCGCCATAGTCGCTGAACCAGATCAGCCAGCCATAGCGGCAAAAGCATTACAAAAATATAGGCGTGCACCAAGACGGCTACACACAGAAGGATAGACCAAGGAAGCGAGCGAAACCGCCCATCAAAAAACAGATAAAAGCCGGCAAGTAAAAGCCACTGTGCAGACAGCGCAGGATGCAAGTAAACACGTATTAAAAAAATCGTGGCGCTAAGAAAAAACGCGGTGCCTGCGAGCTGTACTACTAGATCAGTGGTGAGTCGCCCCATTAGTTTTCTGCCGAACCAGGCTTGCAGAAAAAAACATGATAGGGCCCACAGGCCAAAATACTGAAAATCTCTTGGTAGGAGTGGCGATAAAACCTTGAGCGGCAACGCAAGCAGCGGGATGCTGTCAGATAGAACAATAGTCCCTGGAGTATCACTGCCATTGGCAAAGTTGTTGCCCAATGGCCATTGCCACCACGTCGCGTGCCTGAAAAACTGCCAGCCCAGATAGTGGGTTGGCGTGTCGAAACCCGTCATGACCCAGCCGATGCGTCCCGGAGCAAGCGTGTAAGCACCACCCCAAATCCAGAACGCGATCAGCCCCATCAACAGAGCCAGCCAGGGCGTCCAGTCATGCCATGTTTTCGGAAAATTCATGATTGGCCCATTTGCATCCCTTGACCCTTGAATTGATACGCAAGCGCTCAAGATAGGCGAGCATGCTGCTGCAACCTTCAAAAGGGCTTGGATCAAACCACTATACTGACCGCCGGCCAGCAATGATGGCCACACAAGAGACCTTTGTCGATGCGGATTCTCACTTATTGTGATGTCGAGGACGGCGATATCAGCCAGCGCCTCGGCACGCCGGAGTACAGCTACCACTTCGTGCTGAAATCGTTTCATGACGCCCTGGAAAAATTCGCCGAAGTGCAGCGTATCCCGTCACCGTCAGATGCCGATGCCATATGGCGCGACTGCAGCGATCGCAATGAAGAGTGCGTGCTTCTCTCATTCGCTCCGCCCAACAAGACCACACTCAACCTGCAGTGCCCGACGATTCCGATTTTCGCATGGGAATATCCGAATCTGCCTTTGGCCGCCGACGAGGAAAGCTGGCACGACGATCCTCGTCATGACTGGGGCATGGTATTACTCAAATGCAGAGCGGCTATCACGCTCTCCAGTCATACTGCCCAGGCTGTGCGAGGCAGCTTGGGCGAGGCATACCCGATTGAAGTCATCCCGACCCCGCTATGGGAAAAATTTGCACCGATGCGTCAACGCGGTGTTCTACCTCCCGATCGCGGTGGCGTCGATGTCTGCCTGAAAACATGCTTGGTCGACAGTGCCCTTCTCGGCCTGTCCGCCGAAGGTCTGGTAACCGATCATCCTGACGATGGCACACCGGTGAACCCGGTGCTGGATGCGCTCATGCCTGTGCTGCCGCTAGCCACTGAAGACAGCTGGCTTAACGCGTTGAATGGCGTGCCAAGCAACACTGAGGTGGTGGAAACCGGCTCGCGGATTGGCAGCCCTCCGATTAGTGCAGGGTGGGATGTTCCGCCGTTGTTCGATGTGAGCACCAGGCTATCGGGCGTGGTCTACACGGCCGTGCTTACACCATCGGATGGCCGCAAGAACTGGGAAGACATCATTACCGCCTTCGGCTGGGCCTTCCGCGACGTGGCCGATGCGACCTTGGTACTGAAGCTGGGCGGACCGGATCAACTCAAGCATCATCATCAGATGCTGATGCTGCTGTCGAAGCTGTCGCCGATGAAATGTCGCATCATCGCGTTGCATGGCTTTCTGGAAGAGGCCGATTACAGTCAATTGATCGGAGCCAGCACCTACTACGTCAACGCATCCCTGTGCGAAGGTTTGTGCATGCCGCTGATGGAATTTCTCTGCTGCGGTGTACCCGCCATAGCCCCGAATCACACCGCGATGGCCGATTATGTGAGCCCTGATTTTGCCTTCGTGGTCGACAGTGCGCCGAACCTGCCTACGGTCTGGCCGCACGGTGATCATCAGGTCTATAAAACCAGTCGTCACCAGATCAACTGGCACTCGCTGATGCTGGCTTATCGGCAAAGCTATATCCTTGCCAAAACGGATACGGCGACTTATGCCGCCATGTCTGAGAGTGCCATGACCGCCATGCAAGATTACTGCGCCACCGATCGCATCGCCCTGCAACTTCAGCAGTTTATGGAAGCACGCCTACACGAGATCAGAGCCAAAGCAGATCGCGCAAGTTCGACGGCCTTGGTCTCATGATCATTCTGGTGCACACGGCATTTCATGGCGGCAATGTCGCCGCAAATCTTGGGCAACCGGAGTACAGCTACTACTTCGTGCTGCGCGAATTTCGCCCCATGCTGGAACAGCTTGGCATCGTGATCGACATCCACGATCCCTTGCGCGAGGTTGACGTCATCTACCGGAATTGCCTGAGCCATGGCATGCCCTGTGTCTTCCTTTCCTTCATGCCACCAAACAAGGCCCCCATCGGGCTGGCCTGCCCGACCGTACCCGTATTTGCCTGGGAATACGGCCATCTACCGGATGAAGGTTTCAGTGGCAAACCACGCAATGACTGGCGGCGCGTACTGAAGCAGCTTGGCGCAGCCATCACCCATTCCAGCTTTACTGTTGAGACGGTGAAGCACGCGGTAGACAATACATTCCCCATCATTGCCGCGCCGGCGCCGTTATGGGATCGACTGTCTACAAAAAACCACCCGGCATTGCCGCCTGGTTCGCGTTCCGTGCGCCTGCGTGTCGATGGCATGGTCATCGACAGCAGGATTACCGACCTGAGCGAATATTCAAAGGCCAAGGAACTGGCATGCGCGCCGGAACCTCTTCCGCTGCCGATGGAACGAAGCGAAGGCATATCGGAGCTCGAACTCGATGGCATCATCTACACCGCCGTATTCAATCCTGGCGACGGTCGCAAGAACTGGGTCGACATGATCAGCGCTTTTTGCGTCGCGTTCGCCCATAACGCGGATGCGACGCTGCTTTTGAAGCTGAGTCACCACGACATCAGCGAAGTCGTGCCGAAGATGCTCGAATGCATGCACAAGGGCGACAACTTTGCCTGCAGAATCGTGATCGTCCACGGCTATCTTCACCAGGACGATTATGAGCATATGGTCGATGCCACCACCTATACGGTGAATACCTCGCATGGCGAAGGTCAGTGCCTGCCATTGATGGAATACATGTCCAGCGGCAAGCCGGCCATCTCACCCCGGCACACGGCCATGCTCGACTATATCGATGACTCCTGTGCGTTTGTCGTCGATAGTTTTCTCGAGCCAGGGACATGGCCGCACGATATGCGCCAGGCGTTTCGAACCTTGCGCGAGCACGTACAAGTCGACTCCCTGATCCAGGCTTATCGTTCCAGCTATTACGTCGCGAAACAGGAGCCTGATACTTACCAGGCGATGGCCGCGGCCGCGGTGGAATCGCTGCGCAATTATTGTTCGCATGCTGTTGTCAGGCCGCGCCTCGCTGAATTTCTAAATACGGTCATCGCCTAAGATCAGCTGCAGGCAAAGAACACGTTGCCCCTGTGAGCGCACCAGTGACACCCGCCATCGAAAACCGTCAACGTCGCATCGACGATATCGAATGGCTGCGTGCTGTCGCCGTGCTTGGTGTTGTCGTGCACCATGCAGAGGGCAACCTTTTCAGCTGGAATCCGGCGTGGCTCACAAGCCTGCTCGGCCATTTCGACATGTGGTCCGGTGTCGACATTTTCTTTGCCATCTCGGGCTTCGTGATCGCACGGAATCTGCTGCCGAAGCTCCAAGCATGCCAAGGCGAGATTGGGACCGCGAGTCGGCGGGCCGGCGCGTTCTGGGTAGCTCGCGCTTTCCGGCTATTGCCGTCGGCTTGGCTATGGCTTGGTCTCATCCTGATTTGCGCGTGGCAGTTCAACCGAATCGGTGCCTTTGGAAGCGTGCATACCAACACCATGGCCACGCTGGCGGGTGTCTTCCAGGTAGCCAACTTCCGTTTTGCCGATGCCTTTGCCAATTACCCCTACGGAGCGAGCTTCGCCTACTGGAGCCTGTCGCTGGAAGAACAGTTTTATCTGATGCTTCCGCTGGTCGCCCTGCTGCTCCGACGTCATATCGCGTGGTTGCTCGTCGTTCTTATTCTTGCGCAGGCGATCATGCCGCGCACCTTGCTGACGATGTCACTGCGCACCGATGCCCTAGCTTGGGGCGTGTTGCTGGCGCTGGCCAGCCGCCTTCCGGTATTTGTCCGCATGGAGCCACGCTGGCTCCATGATCGACGTTGGTTGCAGCGTGCGCTGACACTTACACTTGTCATGGCTATTGCAGCGCTCTCCGCGCTTGAGTCGTTGACGATAGGACATCGTGTTTCGCTGATAGCTGTGCTGGCCGTCATCCTTGTCTGGCTGGCGGCCTACAATCGGAATTTTCTCAGTGGTATCGACAGCCCGATCAAACGCTTCATGGTCTGGACTGGCCAGCGCTCCTATGCGATTTATCTTATCCATGTGCCAGCATTTTTCTTCATCCGTGAATCCTGGTTTCGCCTCACCGGCGCGCAGCCGCAAAGCGGCCTGGTGCTAACCGCGGTGTTTCTCATTGCTGCGGCCGTACTCATTGCACTGCTGGCGGAGCTTAACTTTCGGATCGTTGAAAAGCCGCTACGCAACCTCGGCAAGCGTCTGGCCAGTCGCATTGAAAAATCTTCCGGTGAAATGGCGTGAGCGCATGTTTCGCCTCCACATCGCGTTCGCATGGACTCGGTCAACACATCGATCTGTTGAGCTCTACCGAGATACGTACGAAACCGAACTACCTTCAGAACCTGGCGATGAACAAGCATCATGCGGTGCGGGCATGTTCAAGCCCAGCCTGTACGATGCATGATCCAGACTATTCACTGCATTGGGTGAGTTGCTCTCATGGATCGCATTGGCAAACTGAAATGAACCTGTTACACGAGGTGATCGGATGTCCCTGAGCTTGTCACGCCCTTTGGCGTCATCGCGGATTTGTATTGGCCAGGATCAAGTCGCCCACCTCACCCCGCGACATGACCGAACGATATGCGCCAAGCATTTCGAATCTTGCACCAGCACGTCTAGGCCGACTCGCTGATCCAGGCCTATCGTTCCAGTTATTACGTTGACAAACGCAAGCCAAAACCTATCGGACCATGGCGGAATCGCGACGAAAATATTGTTCTCACGAGATCGTCGGGCCGCGCCTCGAGAAGTCTCTCAACGCCATGTTTGTCAAAACCGCGAGCGAGATTTCTCGCCGATTCAGGATTTGATCTAAACAATCGAAGCACTTGCCCCAGGATTCAGCACATCCTCCAGGTGGAGGCGACCGGGCTGGATCGGCGATACGTTTAGAGGCATATGCTGCGCAGGGAGACACGTGAGGCCTCATGTCATAATTGAAGTTACTCGTAATGCAATTCGGCCGATGCAGGAGGCGCCTCAAGCAGGGAGAGCCGTGCCACACGTGCGAGATTACGCATAACGAACCTACTTAGCCCGCGGATTCCTTTCCAAATGTCGGAACTCACCAAAAGACTGCTCGGAATGACCAACAACGACGAAGGCAACGTCTCGTCAAATCCAGTCATCCCGGAAAAAGAAGATGGCGCCAGCGACAATGCTCAAATGGTGGGTTTACACGATGCCGTGCTCAGTGGTTTGTTCCAGGACGACACAGGGGAGCTTTTTCGGGGGATACCGATTGACCGGGACGATGTTGTACTCGACGTCGGCTGCGGAGAAGGTGGCATGCTTGGATTTTGCGCGCGCCGGGGGGCGTATCTGATTGCAGTGGACACGCACGAGGCCACACTGGATATCGCCCGCAAGCGACTATCTGACGTGTCAGGGCAAGCGATTGAATTTTATTGTGCACAGGCGCACTCCTTGCCATTGGCCGATGAAACCGCAAGCCGCGTGATCTGCACCGAAGTGCTTGAACACGTCGATGATCCAGCCAGCGTGATCAAGGAGTTGAACAGAGTAGGCAAGTCCGGCGCTCTTTACTTGTTCAGCGTTCCAGATGTACTGGGAGAGACCATGTTTGCCAAAGTGGCTCCGGAAAATTATTTCCAGGCGCCCAACCATGTTCGTGTATTTGAGCGCGACGCCTTTGCCCGGCTCATTGAGCAGGGCGGCCTGGAAATCATCTCCCACACCATGACAGGTTTTTTTTGGTCGATTTGGTGGGCGTTGTATTGGGGCTGCAAACCGGACCTTTCAAACCCGCATCACCCTGTGCTGGATCACTGGACAAAGGCCTGGCACACCCTGGTCCAATCCGATACCGGACGCAAACTCAAGCATCAACTAGACGAGTTCATGCCGAAAAGTCAATTTATCGTCGCCAGAAAACCCGCGGCCGTATCAAAACACGTAAAGCAGAAGGAAGGATGACGTCATGCCGTTAGCTCTCGGTCATGCATTGTGGCGTTATCGCGGACTGGTTCTTGGCAGCGTCAAGCGCGAGTTCCAGTCGCGCTACAGGAATTCGCTCTTGGGTGCGGCCTGGACCGTGTTTCAGCCCTTGGCCATGATCACCGTTTATACCGTGGTCTTTTCCCAACTGATGCAGGCACGCTTGCCGGGCGTCAATGATCCATTCGCCTACAGCATCTATCTCTGCTCGGGTTTGCTGACCTGGGGCCTGTTTGCCGAGATCGTCCAGCGATGCCAGACGGTGTTTCTGGACAATGGCAACATGATCAAGAAACTGAGCTTTCCCCGCATCTGCTTGCCGGCCATTGTCGTTTCTAGCGCGCTGGTCAATTTCGCGATCACCTTCGCGGTGTTTCTCGCCTTTCTGTTGATTACAGGACATTTCCCCAGTTGGGTCTTGCTCGCGATCATTCCGTTGTTGCTGGTTCATGTGATGTTTGCAACCGGCATGGGGATTGCTGTAGGGGTGCTCAATGTTTTTTTCCGCGACGTCGGACAGTTCATCAGCATCCTGCTGCAGTTCTGGTTCTGGTTCACGCCGATCGTCTACTCCAGCACGACGCTTCCCGCTGCCGTCAGGCCATGGATACGTCTCAATCCACTGACTTCGTTTGCCCAAGCCTATCAGGGCATTTTCGTGAACGGACTTTGGCCGCAATGGTCAAGTCTGTGGCCAAGCGCAGTGCTGGCATTCATTCTTTGCATTTTGGCGCTAAATCTGTTTCGGAATCGTTCGGCCGAAATGGTGGATGAACTCTGATGGGCGATATCCGGGTAAATGGATTGGGCAAGGCTTACAAGAGTTATCCCAGCCAGTGGTCACGGTTGGCGGAATGGATCATTCCTTCAGGCAAGCCGAAGCATCGACAACACTGGGTGCTCCAGAACGTGGATTTTCACTTATACGCTGGCGAAGCGGTCGGCATTGTCGGTGCCAACGGCGCGGGGAAAAGCACACTGCTGAAATTGCTGACAGGCACGACAAAGCCGACAGCGGGCCAAATTTCAATGACCGGCAGAGTCGCGGCGCTGCTGGAGCTAGGCATGGGTTTCCACCCGGACTTTACCGGCCGGCAGAACGCCATGATGGGCGGCCAGTTACTCGGACTATCTGTCGAGGAAATTCTCGATCTGATGCCTTCGATCGAGGCATTCGCAGAAATTGGCGAATATATCGACGAGCCGGTTCGCACCTATTCCAGCGGCATGCAGATGCGACTGGCATTCAGCGTCGCCACGGCAAAACGACCAGATATCCTGATTGTCGATGAGGCGCTCTCGGTCGGCGACTCCTACTTTCAACACAAAAGCTTCGAACGCATTCGCGAATTTCGCCGTGCCGGTACTACGTTGCTGATTGTTTCGCATGACCGATATGCTATCCAGACCATCTGCGATCGCGCGCTGTTGCTCGATGGCGGGCGCCTGATCAAGCAAGGCGTGCCGGTCGACGTTCTAGATTATTACAACGCCCTGATGGCAGAACGGGATCACCAGACGGTACGCCAAGAACGACTGGAAGATGGCCGCATGAAAACGATTTCCGGTACGGGTGAAGCTGTGATGACCGACATCCAGTTGATCAATACCGATGGCGAAATAGCCGATTCGGTAGAGGTAGGCGACCTGTTGGAGCTACGGGTACATGTTGTCATCAAAGCACATCTCCCTCGACTGGTTCTCGGTTTCATGATCAAGGATCGGCTTGGTCAGCCTGTCTATGGAATCAATACACACCGTCTCGAAAAGCCGATGACCGATCTGTCCGAAGGTGAGGAAATAAGCTATCGCTATCGCTTTCCCGCCAATCTGGGCAAAGGAAGTTACTCCCTTTCACTATCGCTTTCCAAGGAAGATTCCCATCTGGGTGAAAACTACGAATGGCGTGATAACGCACTTATCTTCCACGTATTCAATACCTACAAGGAAAACTTCGTAGGTACCAGCTGGCTCGACGCGAAGGTCGAAATCAGTCGACCGACGGAGCTTGGTACATCCAGCGCAACGTCTCCATGAGCGAGTGCGAAGGCAAAGTGCCGATTCGCGCCTGCAAACGCGAGCCATCACCCTCCAGGCGCTGGACCTCGTTGCTGCGTACGAAGGCAGGATTGACGCTGACCGTGATGGCATAGCCTGCGATCTCTCCCATCATTGTCAACACTTCGCGCAAGGAGTGGCTGGCACCGGTGCAGATGTTGAAGGTGTCCAATCCATCACGTGTTTCGAGTAGACGTCTATACGTCCAGGCGACTGCGCGCACGTCCATGAATTCGCGCCAGACATCAAGATTACCCAATTCGATATGCCGTTCACCGCGACGGAAATGATCGACGATCTTGGGTATCAGGAATTGCCCACTCTGCCCCACGCCGGTGTAATTGAACGGACGGGTGAACACCAGCGGCAGGCTGCGCGACCACGTGCGTGCCATGTACTCCATGGCCAGCTTGCTGACCGCATAGTCATTCGTCGGCGCCAGTGACGTGAGTTCATCCAGCGGTCCCTCACACCCTTCTGCGTTGCCGTAGACATTCGCGCTGCTGGCTAGCAGCACGGTCGATGGAGGTTCCGGCAAATCAGCCAGCGCCGCTAGCAGATTGCGGGTACCGACGATATTGGTCCGATAGATCGCGTCGATGTCGCCATGGGCGACAAAAGCAATGGCCGCCAGATGGATCACCGCCTGCGGGCGAATGCTGGCCGCAGCGCACCTGACTGCTTTGATGTCGAGCAAATCGACTGGCGCCACATTCCTACCCGCTACGTCATACGACAGGCCAAAGACCTGATAACCCGCCTGCTTCAGTTCGGCAGCGACGTAATGACCGGTAAAGCCTTCCAGCCCGGTGACCAGCACGCGCGCCGGCTTGCACTCAGAAAGAGAGGCCACGTTCGTTCCTGTAAAGATCGGCTTCGACCATCATCCGGCACAGGGACTCCAGCGAGGTGCTCGACTCCCAGCCAAGCTGCGCCTTGACCTTGCTGGCGTCGCCGATCAGCAGGTCGACTTCGGCCGGTCGATGGAAGCGCGGGTTGATGCGCACCCGCGTCTTGCCCGTTTTGATATCGACACCATGCTCGTCGACTCCCTCACCCTGCCACGCTATATCGATATCGGCCGCAGCAAACGCCATGCGGGCGAAATCGCGCACTGTTTCCGTACGTTGGGTAGCAAGAACGAAGGTATCCGGTTCATCCGCCTGCAGCATGCGCCACATGCCATCCACGTACTCCTTGGCGTAACCCCAGTCGCGTCGCGCGTCGAGATTGCCCAGCTCCAGCACCTCAAGTTTTCCGAAGTGGATTTTCGCCACCGTGTCGGTGATCTTGCGGGTAACGAATTCACGACCACGCAGCGGCGACTCATGATTGAAAAGAATGCCGCTGGCGCCAAACAGTCTATAGGATTCGCGATAGTTGACCGTGATCCAGTGTGCGTACAACTTAGCGACCCCGTAAGGGCTGCGCGGGTGAAAGGGCGTTTCCTCGTTTTGTGGCACGGCCTGCACCTTACCGAACATCTCGGACGTCGAGGCTTGATAGAAACGTATGTTCGGATCGACCACGCGAATCGCCTCAAGAAGGTTCAACGCCCCCACACCGGTGATCTGCGCGGTGGTGACAGGCTGGTCGAACGACACACCAACGAAACTCTGAGCCGCGAGATTGTAAACCTCACTGACCTGATGCCTATCGAGCAAGCGGATGGCAGAGCCCATGTCATTGAGATCAAACTCCACCAGCTGCAGCTGCGGGTGATTCGCAATCCCCAGTTCTTCGATACGCCAGAAATTGGTTGAACTGGTGCGTCGGTATGCGCCCACGACGCGATAGCCTTTATCGAGCAGAAATTCCGCCAGATAAGCACCATCTTGCCCGGTAATGCCCGTGATCAAAGCCACCTTCATCTGTTGCTCCTTCGCCTTCTTTGCCGGCCCATGATATGAACGCGGCGAATAGTGTCCAAGTGATAATCATGTCCTGTGACGAAAAAGACGACGAACGCCGTGCTCAACGCAACTTCCAGGAATCCTGCCATTGTGGATGATGACTGCCTACAATCATGTCCCATAGGTGAATCGTGGTTTCTTTCCAGCTGAGCACAGCGTCAGCGACGCTAATAACGCCCGGTCGGTCCGAGCTTGCTGCACGTCGCAATGCATCGACCAGGCTGTCCAGTTCGTTGCCGTCGAAATAATCGGCAAATGCCGAAGACACTTCACGAAATACCGGAATGTCCCGTGCGATCACCGGCACACCGTGTCGTGCGGCCTCCACCAGCGGCAGGCCAAAACCTTCACCCTCCGAGGCGGCGACCAGTGCTCGCGACGCGTCATAGATTTGCGCCAGATACTCGTCGCTGACCTGCTCCAGCCAGATCAGTTGCGTGCCTGCGCGGGCGTGAGAACGTAGACGTGTCGCCAGCATGTCAGACATCCAGCCCTGCCGCCCTACGATCACAAGGCACACATCGACGCCCTCTGACCACAAACGCTCGAAAGCGTCCAGCGCGAATCCATGACCTTTGCGCGGCTCGATCGTGCCCACCATCAGAAACGAAGGTAAAGCACGCAGCCTTTCAAGAATTGCATGCCCGTCAACAGGAATCCCCGTACTGGGGCGCGTGGAGGCCAGGTCATTGCCCGGATAGAAATAACCTAGTCGCAGCTCTTGATCCCGGCTGGGCGGGTGCTCATCGAACCAGCGACGCACATCATCGGTAACCGAGCGCGAGATGCAAACCAGTCCGTCGGCATAATGACCAATGCATTGCAGCCAGCGTGCATGCATGTCAGCAATGCCCTCGGGAAACCATGCCGGCATCCGCACTGGCAACAGGTCATAGACCACGAAAAGCATACGCGCACCGCGCACTCGCCATGCGTCGAGCAGAGCGGTATTGGCTGGCAAAATATCGGCAACCCAGTCCAGCCCCAAAAGTATGTCGCCGGGCCGCGGTACAACCTCATCCTCCGGCAATTCAAGCTCAGGATAATCGAGTAGCTTCAAGCCGTAGCGATTGGCCAGGAAATAACGCCCACCCTCCATCCTTACTGGCTGTACTTTGTATTGATTCTGCTCAAGCTGCAGCAACGACGACAGCACGCCACGAACCACGCGTTCGATCCCGGTATGCAAAAGGCTGGAAGCCGTCGCAGTGACATCGACGTATAGCCGCGGTCGATCCAGACGAGGCGAATTTGCTGCAATCATCTGCCGCATCAGATGCCAGTCAGGACTGCCGCAAGCGAATCCATCCGACTGATGTTTTGTCTCCACTAACAATTGATGCTGCATCGCGGACGGCGAGTCAAGCGAGAACTGTTCGATGGCATCGCGGTACTGCAAACCCACGTTTGCCGGTTGATGCATCTGCTCTATCCAGCGCGCGGAAGCTTCACTCAATTCGACACGCAGGGCCTCGTCGTCATGCAATGATTGCAATGACGCCACCAGTTCGGCATCGCTGAAATGATCGCTGATTTTTACAGTAACAGTTTCGGGAAGCTCCGCGGCAGAACCGTTGGCATTGACGATGAGCGGCAAACCTTGAGCGAGCGCATCGAAGATCGCCGCCGAAGTTTCGCCGCGTGAATCTGCCCGTAATTGCACAACGATATCGGCAGCACCGAGATAATCGGCGTAGGTATCTACGTCGACATGGCCCGTGATACGGATACGACCCGCGCCAGATGCCTGAATGGTCGAGGTCAGTGCCTGACCGTAGTCACCACCATGATTTTCACCAACAAAGATCAGATGACAGCGGGCATCGGCCGCGAGCGAAGACTGCAGCCATGCCGCCAGTAGACGATGGTTCAATTTGGTCGACGCCAGCATGCCAAAGCTGCAGACGACAAAATCATCTGATCCGATACCAAACAATCGACGAACCGGCCGCTGTTCCGAGTAAGTGCGCGCTTTGGGAAAAGGCACCACGGTGAATTTTTCCGCAGCCAACGCGCCATAGTAACGACGTGCCTGCTGCTCGGCGTAGTACGAATGAACGATCACACCGAGCGATTGCTCGATGACATCACGATTGAATGGATAGGTGTCCAGCGTCGACTGTCTCCCACAACGCAGGTCATGCAGCAAACCCGCATATCCGTGGATGTTATAGAGCAAGCGCAAAAAGGACTGTGGCTCACCTGTGTTGTTGGCCATCCAGTTGCGCGCCGCACCTAGCCATGAGTCATGCAGTACCACGACGCCAGGACGCTGCTCCAGCATTCCGAACATGTGCGCATGAAAGGGCGAATTACCGAAGTGATAGAGCACGCGTCGGCATGAATCGCCCTGTTTGGCGAACCAGCGTAGCGAGCGGATCGGAAAATTAGCCTGTATCCACGGATCAACCACTTCTGGCTGATCGACAACGACATCAATGGCATAGTGGCTGGCCAATTCGCGCAACAGGCGTGCACTGTAATCAGCGATGCCCGAACGAACGGGGGGTAGCGGCGATACGTAGATCAAACGCGGACGAGGATGCGACGAACGCGTTTTTGCTGCCGCTGCGTTCTTTGCATGCTGCTCGATAGCCGACAGTGCCTTGCGCGCACTGTTCGGCCAGCTGAATTGCAGCGTCTGTACCCTGGCGTGGGCTCGCAGGCTTTCGAGAAAAGCATCATCGGCCAGCACTTCATGGAGTTTGGCTGCCATCGAACTCTGGCTGCGCGGATCAAATAGCGCATCCCTCCGCCCGATCACCTCAGGTAGGCTGGCAGCATCGGAGCCGATTACCGCCGCGCCACAGGCCATGGCTTCGAGCAGTGGAAGACCCAAGCCTTCGTGCAAAGAAGGCGACACGAAAAGCTTGCAACTGGAATAAAGCCGCGCCAGTTCCTCGTCGTCCAGCGTGCCTGTGAAGATCAGGCTATCGCTCGACAGACCATACTTGCGACCCATCCGGGACAGTCTTTTCCGCTCTTCATCACCACATCGCCCCGCCAGCACGAGCGGATGCTTTTGCCTCAAGGACTCCGGCAGATCACCAAAGGCAGCAATCAGAGTATCGACATTTTTGTGGCCATCGTAGCCGCCTGTATACAACACAAAATCGGGCCGCAAGCGCCATTGGCCTTTCCAGCGCGCCCAACATGCGTGGTCTGCCGGGAAAGGCTGAAACACGGGATCTGAAGCACCAGACACAACTGCAATATCTTCAGCCCGCATATGCAGATGGTTGATTGCTTCGTGACGCGATGACTCCGAAATTGCCAGCAACAAACCACACCGCTTCAGCAAGCCCAAGCGCCGGTAATACCATTGGCTGTACGCGGGATTGCGTTGATAACGATCGGCATGCAGAAGAGGGATCAAGTCGTAAAGCGTCGCGACATGCCGATTGTCGTGTCCTCCGATGCTCAGTGAAGCCGTCGAATCGTCGCCCCATCCTTCGAAAAGGCTGCTGTGCCAGACGTAATCAGCTCGCAACCCTGCGACAAGCGCCGCCTGTGACACAGCCGCTATCTGCAGGCGCTCACCATTCGCTGGATGAGCGCCTGCAATACCCGGCGGAAGCTCATTGACGACAACACGATGGCGAGGAATCAACCCATTGAACTGCGCCATCAGGCTGATGGAAGTTTCATCCTGCCTCCCATTCAATAAAAGCCACAGCTCGTGATGCGACGCTTCCACGGCAAAAGCCTTGGCCATCGACAACGTATAGCGTCCAATACCACGGTGCCGGCTATGCGATTGCGCACCTTGGAGATCCAGCACGATTTTCATCGATACCCTTCGGATGTCTTTTGAACGGCTTCCGCCATATCGATATCTGGCGTACGCGAATCCATCGAACGTTTAATGCGCAGAACTCTTCGGAAATAGCGTCGTCCGAACGAGTCGATGCAGGCCGGGCATGCGTCGCACAAGCGCGCCAGCAACCCGGCGCAAGAGAGGCCTCCTCGACAGGGCACGGAGTATCCGGATCAACAACCGCTTGCCGCCAGCACCACGACTGGACAACCAACGCAAAGGACGCGTCATTCTCCACGAGCGACTGGCAAGTATCGCAGTGTGTCGCTGAGTCAGGTCGGCGAACTCTTCCGACAGCGCCAAATGCAGCTTTCCCACATGGTGCATACGGTGCGTGCGACGATCACTCTCGTTGAGCAACAGGCCATAAGTCGTCTGCAACCGATCAAGACGGTCGCGTATTACGACGCAGTCATGCTCCAACGCGACCAATCGGTTCAGACGGCGACCAGCTAGCAGGCGCCAATCGATAGTAGACGACTCGGCCACCACCGTCGACTCAATGCTGTCGGACAACAAGCCCGCACCATCTTTCATTTCCTGATCCTGTTTGTGGAGCTGCCACATATCATGAAAGAACGGATGCTGATCACCTGACCGCCTCATGATCGGCATCAAAGAATAGTTGCTCGGCATGCATTTGCATCACTCGCGCGAATCCCGTTCGGTGCCGCCTATTTTAGCCGCTGCGTGAGCACATCCATGCAGGCCTTGATGGAGAAACCTTCCAGCATATCTTTAGCCGCCTGCGCACCAAGACGGCCAGCCAGATCCCGATCTCGATACAAAAGACCAAAATAATGTGCTGCATGACCCGCATCCGGGTCTGCCCACCTTTGGCCACTCGCATGCGGATACTCGCCCTGTTGGACGGGGATCATTGTGTAATCCACGAGGCAGCTATTGGTGCGCGTCATGAATTCCATATTACCTGAGTAGGCGGTGGCAACGACCGGTTTGCCTATGCACATGGCCTCGGCCATACCCAATCCAAAACCTTCGCTGCGATGCAATGAAACATAGACGTCGATACACCGATGCAGCGACTGCAGATCGTGACGTTCAAGCATGTCGTCGCGCACCATGATCCGGGAATCGACAGCGGCTAAAATTAGCAGCTGTATCAACATTTCGCCGTGGCGATCGCCATTGCTGGACTTGATCAGCAAAGTGACCTTTTCATCTCCGCGTGGAAAAGCCTGCCGGAAAGCATCAATCACAGCGTAAGGATTTTTCCTGGCAATCGACGAATTGAAATCGAACGTACAGAGGAACACGAAACTGTCATCCCGAAGTCCGAAATGCCTGCGCGTCAAGCCACTGTCCTTACCCAGCACCATCGGGAGCGGAATACGCGTTACCGGTTTGCTGCAAACCCTCCGAATGGACTCTTCGACAAAAGCGGAGGACACCATCACCTCATCCACTTTATCGATCGCATGCAACCAATTGTCCGGAAAGTTTTCCAGCTCCCAAAACCAGTAACCGATGACGTGATGCCTCGATTCCGAGAGATTGCCGATGCTTTGCACGGTATCGTCCCAATGATCCGGATTGACAAAAATCAGATCGTGGGTGAAGAACAAGGCTGTACCGAAGTGCGGAGCCAGCGTAATGTCCTTGCGCTCGTGCGGAATATCGATATCGACATCATGCAAGGTCACTGGGTAGCCCGAGGCGAGCATGGCGTGAGCATAAAGTCTTGCGCATTCCCCAAGCCCGAGCCAGCGGGAAAAATAACCGTAGAGATTGACCCCGCTGGCCGGACCGGTAATCGATACGACTGAATTGCCTGTCAAGCGATTCGTTTCAAACGCCGAATGCAGCTCCCAGTCCGGGGTACGAATAAACCGGCGAGCATCCCAAGCGGGTCGCTCGAGCACACCCCGTATCCGACGCTTCAACGAAGTTGGAAACCACAGGCGAAGCGATGCCAGACGCGAGCTCGACAGTGCGCGAATGAGTAAAGCGCTAGCAGCCAGGCTTGCTGTTTTTTTGAACACAGTCAATGACACTTCGACCTCAGGCAAATCTGGAAACCCGCACTCAGCCCAATGACTGCGGACAAGGTCAGGCTGCTCACCAAAAACGGAACCGTGGAATCTTTTGTAAATCGCCAAGAAAAAGCGTTATGAAAACTAGCTTGCGTGAACGCGCGCCGCAAGCCAAAAAGGGGCGATCCGACACTCTTTCGTTCTCATATGACAAAATACTAAAGATAATTCTGGAGTTATACATGAAGACATTGCTAGTCACCGGCGGAGCCGGGTTCATCGGTGCCAATTTTGTCCTGCAGGCCATCGCTGATGGGCTACGAGTCATCAATCTCGATAAGCTCACTTATGCGGGCAATCCCGATACGTTGTCCTCGCTGCAAAGCAACAATCGGCACGTGTTTGTCCAAGGCGATATTGGTGATCGTACACTCTTGGCAAAATTACTTGCCGCACATCGTCCTGACGCCGTGATTAATTTCGCGGCTGAATCGCACGTTGACCGATCGATCGATGGACCGGGCGAGTTCGTGCAGACCAATGTAGTTGGCACGCTCGCACTGCTGGAGAGTTCGCGCGACTATTGGCGTAGCCTGGAAGGCGCGGCGCGCGATGAGTTCCGTTTTCTGCATGTATCGACCGACGAGGTATACGGCTCGCTAGGCGCAGAGGGCAGTTTTACCGAACAGACTGCCTACGCGCCCAACTCCCCCTACTCTGCATCCAAGGCAGCTTCCGATCATCTCGTGCGCGCGTTCCATCACACGTACGGGTTGCCAACGCTGACCACGAATTGCTCGAACAATTACGGCCCCTATCAATTTCCTGAAAAGCTCATTCCGCTAGTGATCCAGAAGGCGCTGGTTGGTGAACCACTCCCGGTTTACGGCGATGGCCTCAATATCCGCGACTGGCTATATGTTGGCGACCATTGCAGTGCAATCCGCCGCGTGCTGGAAGCCGGACGCGTGGCAGAAACCTACAACGTCGGTGGCAATGCGGAACGCGAAAACATCGTCGTGGTGAAAACCATCTGCGGCCTGCTGGATACACGTCAGCCCCTAGCCGACGGGCGTACTCGGGAATCGTTGATCACTTACGTGAAGGACCGTCCCGGTCACGATCGCCGCTACGCGATCGATTCCAGCAAGTTGCAAAACGAACTGGGTTGGCGCCCCTCACAAACCTTTGACTCGGGCATGGCGCAAACGGTGGACTGGTACCTCGAACACCAGCCGTGGGTCCAACGCGTGCTCGACGGAAGCTACCGGATGGAGCGGCTCGGATCATGATCAACGACGCCGCAAGCCACACGCAGAAAGGCATCATTCTTGCTGGCGGGTCAGGCACGCGCCTGTATCCCATCACTCGTGCTGTCAGCAAGCAGCTTCTGCCTGTCTACGACAAGCCGATGATCTACTACCCCCTTGCCACCTTGATGCTGGCTGGTATTCGTCAGGTGTTGATGATCAACACACCGCATGAGCAGGAAATGTTTCAACGGCTGCTTGGCGATGGATCGCAGTGGGGCATCGATATCCACTATGCGGTGCAACCATCGCCGGACGGACTGGCGCAGGCTTTCACGATTGGACGCCACTTTGTCGACAACAAGCCAAGCTGCCTGGTACTTGGCGACAATATCTTTTATGGCGTGGGTCTTACCGAACAACTCAATCGCGCGGCTACGCGTGAACACGGTGCCACCGTATTCGGCTACTGGGTGAAAGATCCGGAGCGCTACGGTGTAGCTGAATTTGACGGTGCCGGACGTGTCATCGGGCTAGAAGAGAAGCCGTCCCAGCCAAAATCGCATTACGCCGTCACCGGCCTCTATTTTTACGATGGTCGCGTGTGCGATTACGCCGCTGATCTCAAGCCGTCGCACCGCGGTGAGCTCGAAATCACTGACCTCAACCGCTGCTATCTGGAAGACGGATCGTTGCATCTGGAACAGCTGGGCCGCGGCTTCGCGTGGCTGGACACCGGCACCCATGACTCGTTGATGGAAGCGGGCAACTACATCCAGACCATCGAAAATCGGCAGGGGCTCAAAGTGTGCTGCCCCGAAGAAATCGCCTACAACAATGGCTGGATAGACGCCGAGCAGCTGCTGAAACTGGCCGCGCCGCTGGCCAAGACCGGCTATGGCCAGTATCTGCAACAGCTGACCCGTCAAGAGTACGCACGATGAAAGTGATCGAAACCATGCTGCCCGGCGCCCTGATTTTGGAGCCGCAGGTATTCGGCGACAGCCGCGGCTTTTTCTATGAGAGCTACCATCAGGCCCGTTATCAAGATGCCGGTGTAACGGGCGATTTCGTCCAAACCAATGTCTCGCGGTCAGCCAAGGGCGTACTGCGCGGCCTTCACTATCAATGGCCGAAGCCGCAGGGCAAGCTGGTAAGCGTTCTCGAAGGCGAAGTGTACGATGTAGCCGTCGATATCCGCCGCGGTTCGCCGAACTTCGGGCAGTGGGTCGGAGTGATGCTCACGGCCGACAACCACCGCCACTTCTGGATCCCGGAAGGGTTTGCCCACGGCTTCTGCGTACTGTCGGAATTTGCCACTTTCACCTATCAATGCACCGCGCTGTATGGCCCCGCGGCTGACGCCGGCGTGCGCTGGAATGACGCGGATATCGGCATAGATTGGCCGATAAACGCCCCGCTGCTATCCGACAAGGATGGCAGGACACCGCTGCTGAGGGACATTGCAGCCGATCGACTACCGGTGTTTGAACGGTGAGAATCTTGCTGCTGGGCGGCAACGGGCAATTGGGCCGTAGTTTTGTCGGTGAGGGTAGTCTGTCGGCTCGTGGCGAACTGATTGTCGCCAGCCGTGACGGCATGCTACTCGACGGTGGCCATGGCGAGATCGGCGACCTTTCTACGCCGGAGACACTGGCTGCATTGCTCGATCGGGTGCAGCCCGAGGTCATCGTGAATGCTGCCGCCTACACAGCAGTCGATCGCGCCGAACAGGAACAGGAACTGGCTAATCGTGTGAATGGCCATGCGGTCGGTGAACTGGGGCGATGGGCGTCCAACCATTCGGCAAAAGTCGTCCACTATTCAACCGATTACGTTTTCGACGGCCTTCAATCGCACCCGTACAAAGTGGATGCGCCTACCGCCCCGCTCGGCGCATACGGGCGCAGCAAACTAATGGGTGAACAGCTATTGCGCGACAGTGGCGCGGATCATCTGATTCTGCGCACCGCATGGGTCTACGCTGCGCACGGGCAAAACTTTTTGCGCACTATGCTTCGTTTAGGCAACGAGCGCGACGAGCTACGCGTCGTTGCCGATCAACATGGAGCGCCTACCGACACCACACTCATCGTAAACACCAGCCTCGCGGCGCTTGACCGATGGCTGTCAGATGATGACCGAATGACGGATGGCACTTACCATCTTGTCGCTAGCGGCGAGACCACATGGCATGGCTTTGCCGAAGCGATCTTCGAAATGGCCATGAGCCTTGGAGTACTGACGCGCCGGCCCAAGGTTGTGCCGATTCCCAGCAGCGAGTTCCCCACACAAGCTGCGCGACCAGCCTGGTCATTACTGGATAACCGCAGTTTTCAGAAGCGCTTCGACATCACGCTGCCTGATTGGCAGCAAGGCTTGCATGATGTCATGTCGAAGTTTGCCACTTCCAGCCATTGATTCAGGACCCGGCAACCATGTTGATTCCACTGATCCTCAGCGGCGGTAGCGGTACTCGACTGTGGCCAGTGTCGCGCAAAAACCTGCCCAAGCAATTCCTCGCCCTGGCCGGCAAGGGCACCTTGTTCCAGCAAACGCTGCAACGGACGCAACAACTGCCCGACGTAGCTGCGCCAATCGTCGTGGCCAGCGATGATCATCGCTTTCTCGCCGCCGATCAGTTGCTTGAGCTGGGGATCGATAATGCAACGATCGTGCTCGAGCCTTTGGCGCGTAACACCGCTCCGGCGATAGCACTGGGTGCGCTGCAAGCATTGCGGCGCGGTGGCGATCCGCTGCTACTGGTGCTGCCCGCGGATCACCTAATTGGTGACACTGATGCGTTCGTCGAAGCGGTACGGCAGGCAACGCCTTTGGCCGAGCAGGGTTGGCTGGTGACCTTCGGCATTCGCCCGGATCGACCGGAGACCGGCTTCGGCTATATCCGGCGCGCAGCGGCGATCGGCGGGAACGGTTATCAAGTGGAACAGTTCGTGGAGAAGCCGGATCTGGCGACGGCCGAATCTTATCTGGCCGATGGGCGCTACGACTGGAATTCCGGCATGTTCCTGTTCAAGGCATCGCGCTATCTGGAGGAGCTGGCAGAGCATGCACCGGCAATGCTCGAGGCAGTGCGCGATGCCGACGCGAAGACGACGGCCGATCTGGATTTTGTGCGGATCGATCAGGAAGCTTTTTCTCACGTGCCAGATCGCTCGATCGACTATGCCGTGATGGAAAAAACCGTGCGTGCGGCAGTTATTCCGGTGAGCTGCGGCTGGAGTGACATTGGCTCGTGGTCAGCGCTGTGGCTGACTGGCGAAAAGGACGCGGACGGCAATATGAGCGAAGGCGACACGCTAAGTATCGACAGTCATAATTCGCTGCTACGCTCACACGATCGCCATCTGCTGGCCACTATCGGCATCGACGACCTGATCGTGGTGACCACACCGGATGCCACACTGGTCGCCCATCGCAATGCGGCACAGGACGTGAAACGCATTGTCGAACAGCTGAAGGCATCCGACCGCACCGAGCACTCGCTGCATCGCGTCGTGCATCGTCCCTGGGGCAGCTACGACTCACTGGAATCGCGCGACCGCTTTCAGGTCAAACGCATCGTGGTCAAACCTGGCGCCTCGCTAAGCCTGCAAAAGCATCATCATCGCGCCGAACACTGGATCGTGGTGTCGGGCACCGCGGAAGTAACCTGCGACGAAAAAGTTTTTCTGCTCGGCGAGAACGAAAGCACCTACATTCCCCTCGGAAGCGTCCACCGTTTGCGCAACCCGGGCAAGGTCGTCGTGGAATTGATCGAGGTGCAATCGGGCAGCTATCTCGGGGAAGACGACATCGTGCGCTTCGACGACGTCTACGGTCGCTCCTGATAACCGCCTAGCGGTACGCCAGGCGGGTGCTCATCGAGGCCCGTCGGCGGGCAATGGATCAAGCGGTCGCATCAACCTGAGGCTTGTAAGCAATGATCAGCTGGCTCTTGGGCATGAACTGGTCAAGTTTCTGTTTCAGCTCCATGCCACGCCGTGTCTTGAGCACGGCTTTCCAGGTCGCGCTCCAGTTATCCAGAACGGGATGGTTTTCACCCAACTCGACTCCGCATGCCCAGAAAAGCGCCCACCACATACCCCAGTAGAATCCGTAGTAAGTCTGTTCCTTGATGATCAGTCCAGCGTGGCGGACAATGTCCGCAAACTGCTGCCTTTCGATAATCCGGATGTGATTGGGCTTCTGGAAGTAAGAGTCTGGCGCAACGTGTTTCTGCATGGTTTCATGCAGTGGGTCGGGCACCGTCAGCAAATAGATTGCTCCGGGCTTGCCGATCCTAACCAGTTCGGACAGCACCCGACCCGGATCATCGACGTGCTCAAGCACCTCCGAACAGATCACGCGAGTGGCGATACCACCGGCCAGCGGCAGCGGATTCGAATCACTCACATGCGTCGCGTAAGCCCTTGCAGATGAATTTGCCAGCCGGGCCGCGATCCCGGCGATGACATCGGCATCGATATCGACCGCAATGACTTCAGCACCACGCTCAGCACAAAACAGAATCGCACCACCATCACCACAGCCCACATCAACCACCACATCGTCGGCAGTGATGTGCACGCCGCGAAACACTTCATCGGTGTCATTGAGATACCAACCACTGAGCCCGGCATCGACCAAACCTAACCAGCTGACATCGAATTCGGGGACACCGTCTTCGGGAGGCACGGCGATGCCTTGCTGATCCGGCGAGGAGACGCTCGTCTTGACTGGATGATCGGGAAGCTCTTTCAACGACCCACCCGCCTCTCGGTAACAGCAGGAACGTTGTGTGTATCACTCATGCGAAACCTCTTTGACGGTATGGCTTATCTCTCTCATCGGATCTAAGCGACCCTTCACTCCACGGTCACCGACTTGGCCAGGTTTCGCGGCTGATCTACATCGGTACCGCGAAGCACCGCCACATGATAAGCCAGCAGTTGCAGCGGCACCGTAAATACGGCGGGTGCGATGAAGCTTCCGCCGGATTCCACGCGCAACATCACGCCGTTGGTTGCCATGTCGTCCATGCCAGCGGCACCGTCGGCGAATACGATCAAGCGGCCACCGCGGGCACGAACTTCCTGCAGATTGGATTTAAGCTTGTCGAGCAGCGGGCCATTGGGTGCCACAGCTACCACCGGCATGTTTTCGTCGACCAACGCCAGAGGCCCGTGCTTGAGCTCGCCGGCGGGATAGGCCTCGGCGTGGATATAGGAAATTTCCTTGAGCTTGAGCGAGCCTTCGAGCGCTACCGGATACTGGGCTCCACGGCCAAGGAACAGCGCGTGTTCGTGATGGATGAATTCGCCAGCCAACGCCATGATCGCCGGTTCCAGCTTCAGCGCGTTTTCGATCGCACGCGGAAGATGCTGCAGCTCGGTGCATAGCGCGGCATAGCGCGCTGAGTCCAATCCATTTCGGCGCGCCAACTCGAGAGCGAGCAGCGCGAGTCCAGCGAGTTGTGTGGTGAAAGCCTTGGTCGATGCGACGCCGATTTCAGGGCCTGCGCGTGTCATCAGTTTCAGGTCAGCCTCGCGTACCAACGAGGACTCGGGGACGTTGCAGATCGCCAGCGTGCCCAGATAGCCGCGGCGACGAGATTCACGCAATGCAGCCAGCGTGTCGGCGGTTTCACCGGACTGCGAGATGGCAACGAAAAGCGTGTCGGTCGGCACGACCGCATCGCGATAGCGATATTCGCTGGCCACTTCGACGCTGACAGGCAGCCGCGCGTATTCCTCAATCCAGTACTTGGCCACCAAGCCAGCGTGATAGCTGGTGCCGCAGGCGATGATGTGCAGTGCGCGCGTGCGCTCCAGCAGCGTGTCGCTGTCGATGCCGAAGATATTCGGCAGCACGCCTTTCGGACCGATGCGCGCTTCCAGCGTATCGGCCACGGCGCGCGGCTGCTCGAAGATTTCCTTCTGCATGTAGTGACGATATTCACCACGCTCCACCGCATCCGAGGACAGCTCGCTCTCGTGCACCGCGCGCTCGACCGGTGAACCATCGAGACCGTAGACCTGCACGCTATCGCGAGTGATCTCGACGACATCGTCTTCGTCGAGATAAAGCATTTTGTTGGTGACCTGGATCAGCGCCTGCGCATCGGAGCCCAAGAAGTTTTCACCAATACCCAGACCCACCAGCAACGGCGCACCACGGCGTGCACCTACCACGTGACCGGGTTCGTCGCGGCTGATTACGGCAATGGCGTAAGCACCTTCGAGGTTACGCACGGTCGCGAGTACGGCTTCGCGCAAATTCATGCCTTGCACAATATGGCGCTCGATCAATGCCGCCATCACTTCGGTGTCGGTTTCCGAGGTGAACACATGGCCATTGGCCTGCAGCTCGCTGCGCAAGCTGACGTAATTCTCGATGATGCCGTTATGCACGATCGCCACGCGGCCAGCGACATGCGGATGCGCGTTGGCTTCATTCGGCACACCGTGGGTCGCCCAGCGCGTGTGTGCGATGCCGGTGCCACCCGGAAATGGATCGGCGAGATAAAGCGCTTCCATCTCGCGTACTTTGCCCTTGGCGCGCACGCGCTGGAGCGTGCCGCGATCGAGCACGGCAAGCCCGGACGAATCGTAGCCGCGGTATTCCAGCGCCTTCAGGCCCACGATCAACAATGGCGCAACATCGCGCTGAGCAGCAGCAGCAACAATTCCACACATGGGTAAATCCCCTTGAGGTTATTGTGGAGCTCCTCGCTCCTTTCCAGACGTCAACTTTGACGAAGGCGCATTGCTGCAAGCTTTCATCATCTGGCCGAATGGTTTTCTAGTTCACCTTGCGACGCAGGTAGTTCAACAGATCGATGCGGGTAATCAGTCCGAGAAACTGCTCGCCGTCCACCACGATCGCCACATGCCCACGCTCGAAAACCGGCAACAGCGATTCGATCGGTTCGCTTACGGACAGCATCTGCAAATTACTCATCATCGCCGTGGATACAGGATCGCGGAAGCGCGTTTCGTCGGCATGCACGTGCATCAGCACATCGGACTCATCGACGATACCTACCAGCTTGTGGCCATCCATCACCGGCAGCTGCGACACGTCGTAAAGCTTCATGCGGTTGTAAGCGGTGATCAGCAGCTCGTGTGGACCGATCACCACGGTGTCGCGCAACGCGAACGGACGCAGCAGCAAATCGCGCAGATCGCCCTGCGGCTCACGTTCGAGGAAGCCGTTATCGAGCATCCAGTAGTCGTTGTACATCTTCGACAGATACTTGTTGCCGGTATCGCAAACCAGCGTCACCACCCGCTTCGGGCTGGCCTGCTCGCGGCAGTATTTCAGTGCCGCGGCCACTAGTGTGCCGGTGGACGAGCCGCCCAGTATGCCCTCCTTGCCCAGCAACTCGCGCGCGGTGAGGAAGCTCTCCTTGTCGGAGATTGCATAAGCTTTTTTCACCCGGGTGAAGTCGCTGATGCTGGGCAGGAAGTCCTCGCCAATCCCTTCAACCATCCAGCTCGCCGACTTGGTCGAGAGCGTCCCTTCGTTGATGTACTGGGCCAGGATCGAGCCGACCGGATCGGCCAGGATCATTTCCGTCTGCGGCGAGTGCTCGGCAAAGAATTTGGACAGACCGCTCAGGGTGCCGGAAGAGCCACAGCCAAGCACTACCGCGTCGACCCTGCCATCCATCTGTTCGAGGATTTCCGGACCGGTGGTCTGGATGTGCGCGAGCGGATTATCCGGGTTGCCGAACTGGTTGATGAAATATGCGCCGGGCGTTTCTTGCGCGATGCGTTCGGCCATATCCTGGTAATACTCAGGGTGACCCTTGGCCACGTCCGAACGCGTCAGTACCACTTCGGCGCCCATCGCCTTGAGGTTGAAGATCTTCTCGCGGCTCATCTTGTCCGGTACGACCAGGATCAGCCGATAGCCCTTTTGCTGGGCGACCAATGCCAGACCCAGGCCGGTATTGCCGGCCGTGCCCTCGACCAAGGTGTCGCCGGGCTTGATCCGGCCCGCCTTCTCGGCGCCTTCGACCATCGACAGGCCTATACGATCCTTGATCGAACCGCCGGGGTTAGTGCTTTCGAGCTTGAGGAACAGCTCGCATAGCCCCGTATCCAGGCGCTGTGCGCGGACCACCGGGGTACGCCCGATCAGTTCAAGAACACTCTGGTGGACCGTCATGAAAACTCCGAGATAAAGGCTTGGCCGGAGCGCGCTGCATCGGCCTGAAAAGACCGTCATGATAACCGAGCCACCCCGCTACACGCCCGGAGTACGCAAACTCAGCGACCCCGGTTCTCTGCAGTCACACAGAAAACCGAGGCCGCAATGTTTGGGGTATTTGGCCGTGCCAGCTAGTGGACGAGATGTTCCCTGGCCGCCCACATGCGCTCGAGTCGCGCCTTCGCCTGCAGCTTTTGCTTTTTCATGCTGCTGAGGGTGGCATCGTCGATGGGAAGTACGCCGATATCGGCGTCGTGCACCTTGCTGTCCAGATGCTTGTGGTGCTGATAGAGCCGGCGAAATTCGGCGTCTTTTTCCATCAATGCTTCGACATCATCACGCTGCTGGTTTTCAAACATGATCCAACCTCCTCGAAAGTGGATGGCGGATGTTCTGAAACCGGACATCCGCAGGGCTGAACGCTTTGCAATGGCTGCTTTGAATCCGCCATGCGACGCTGAGACAGGGCAAAACAGGCGGCTCGTTCAAGTTTCTCGCCCACGTTGCAAATAGCCGCATGGGGAGTTGAACGTACTCTCCCGCTCGGCACGGTGCAACCGGCCTAAATCGGGCACGAGGAGACTAGATGGCGCCATGTCCAGGCGATTGAAAATCGCAAACAACCGTTGTCCCAAGCCGCGTATGGGCTCGTCGGATTATTGAAGCTATACAGCGACACTGCCTGAGCATTCGTGGCGGGCCGTTCCACCATGAATGCCACGACAGGTCACTGCTGCTGATCGTCCGACGATTGTTTTTTGGGCTTCTTATGCGTGGTGGGTGCCGGCGTGTCGCTGGAACCGGCATCGCCGCCCTGCATCTGTGAACGCATGGCCTTGGCAGCCTGCGCAGCCAGTGCCGCCTCACGCCGGGCCGCGCCGGCGACCTTGCTCTGTGCAGCAGCAAGCTTTTTCGCCTGATCCGCCTCGGCCCGAGCCTGGTCTGCCGCCTGAGATGCGGCCTCACCCTGTTGCTGCAAGCGAGCCGACTCTTGTTGCGACAGCTGGTATTGCACCCGCTGACGCTCAAGCTCACGCCGCGCGATGTCAGCCTCGTTGCGGCTGTTATCAAGCAGGATCTGATCGTGCTCGCGATCCAACTGGGTCGATTTGGCCTGCGCGACCTGCAGCTGGGCGGCGGCCTTGGCCAGATCGACCCGGCGTTCGGCCAGATAAAGATCGTGCGGACGATCGCGCGACTTGGCCTGCGCCAGACGGTTGATGGCATCGCGCGCGCGCGCCTGTTCCGCCTGCGCGTAATTGCCCATCGTCGGGTCGTTGGCCAGCTGATCCAGACTGCTGGTCAACCGACTGATATCGATGTCGTCGTTCTTGCTGTGCGCGCCGGCAGCGGCCAACGCCATCGCCACGGCGGCGAAAATGACGGTAAATCGCCTCATGGGTGGCCTCCTTGGTTGGTCGCGTCGGGGTTGTTAGGGTCGGCTGGCTGACCAGAGGCCGGCGGCTGGCCCGGCTGCGGCAGCGTCTGATCGGGCAAGGTCTGCTCCGGCATTGTCTGAAAGCCGCCGCCCTGCGAGGGTTGGGAAAGTGCTGACGATGACGGCGCCGGCATGTCGGCCGGAGCCGGGGTCGGGATGCTACTGGATGTCGCGCCTGCCGGATCGGCCTGTTGCTGCTGTTGTTGAAGCTGCTGCTGTTCTTGTTGTTCCTGCTGCTCGGCGGCGGCCTGAACCTGCTGGCCTTCAGCACGCAAGCTGGCGTTTTCCTGCGTCTTGCTTTGAATTTGCGCCCGCGCCGCGCCCAGTCGCGCCTTGGCGGTGGCCAGCTCGGAGTCGGCACGCGACTCCTCGGCCAGGTTGGTCGCATCGGCATATTTGCGATCGGAGAACGCTGCCTGCGCCTGTTGGAATTTATCCTGCGCAAAGCCTAGGTCCACCGGCGCATAGTCGGCGGCCCCGGCATCGCGCGCGGCCTGCAGGCGGGCCTGCGCGTCATTCATGGAGTCATTCGGCGGCGGCGCAGAAGCGCACCCGCCGAGCGTCAAAGCCAACGCCAGCATAGCGGTAGCTACCGGAAGCCGGCCGAAGGACCCAGCCGTTCGGAAAAAGATGTGCACCATCACATTCCTCATAGAGTTTCGCGTCGTATTGTGGGCGGGCATAATCAACTATTGCAACGCGCAATTTCTCGACACGTGGCCTTGATGCATCATATGCACGCACAATGCGGACATATGAGTCAGATACAGCCGCCATGGTAACTGGCGCATTCCTAACAGGGGCTACACGTGGATATCGGTTATTTCCTCAAGCTAATGGTAGACAAGGGTGCGTCGGACATGTTCCTGACCACCGGCGCCCCAGTAAACATCAAGGTCGAAGGCAAGCTTTATCCGTTGGGAAATACCGGCCTGCCGGCCGGCATGGTCAAGAAAATTGCCTATTCCCTGATGGACGAAGGCCAGGTGCCACAGTTCGAGCGCACGCTTGAGCTGAACATGGCACTGGCCGTGAAGGAAGCCGGCCGCTTCCGCATCAACGTGTTCAAGCAGCGCGGCGAAGTGGGCATGGTGATCCGCGCGATCAAGAGCGAAATCCCCAGCATCGATCAGCTGCAGCTGCCGAACATCTTCCGCGACCTGATCATGGAGCCGCGCGGACTGATCCTGGTGGTTGGCGCCACCGGTTCGGGCAAGTCGACCACCTTGGCGGCGATGATCGACCACCGCAACAGCAATACGCCGGGCCACATCCTCACCATCGAGGATCCAATCGAATACCTGCACCGGCACAAGAAGTCAATCGTCAACCAGCGCGAAGTCGGGCTGGACACGCACAGCTACAACGAGGCACTGAAAAACGCGATGCGCGAGGCGCCGGACGTGATCATGATCGGCGAAATCCGCGACACCGAGACGATGGAAGCGGCGATTGCCTTCTCCGAAACCGGTCACCTCTGCCTTGCCACGCTGCACTCGAACAACGCTGACCAGACGCTGGAGCGCATCCTCAATTTCTTCCCCGAGGCCTCGCACAAGAATGTGCTGATGAATCTGGCGCTGAATCTGCGCGCCGTGATCAGCCAGCGTCTGGTGGTGGGCAAGGACGGCCGCCGCATCCCCGCCGCCGAAGTGCTGCTGAATACGCCACTGATCCGCGACATGATCCGCCGCGGCCAGACTCACGAGATCAAGGAAGCGATGGATCGCAGCCTGCAGGAAGGTATGCAGACCTTCGATCAGTCGTTGTACCGGTTGTACAAGGACGGTCGCGTGTCGCTTGAGGAAGTGCTCAACAAGTCCGATTCGCGCGATGGCCTGTCGCTGAAGATCCGGCTGGCAGAGGGCGGCACCGACAATCAGGAACTGGCTGGCAACGATCCCTACGGCATGGGCTTCTAAGAATCCCCACGGACGTTCCAAAGCTAAAGGCTTCGACGCTTAGCCGAAGCCCGTACGCGATTCGGGTGGCACTCCCACCACCCAATCTGCTCTCTAGGCAGGCGTTGAAACCGGCGCATCAGGCTGAGCTTCCGGCGCCGCCTGCTTGAATGCCTCCAACGCGTTGCATTCGTCATAGATCCGCTGCAGCGTGGGGTATTCCTCCAACGCCAGCTTCCAGCGCAATGCGTTGTAGAACTGTGGCACCAGGCAGACATCGGCCATACCGGGCACGTCGCCGTGACAGTAGCGGCCGGTGGCGGCATTGTCGGCGAGCATGGCTTCCAGCGCGCTGAAGCTCACCGCAATCCAGTGCCGGGACCACTCGGCCCGCTGCAACTCATCGGCGTTGAAAGACGATTGCAGATACTGCAAAACCCGCAGATTTCCGATCGGATGAGCGTCGCTGGCCACGGTCATCGCCAGTGCCCGCACCCTCGCCCTGCCCCGCGCATCGGCCGGCAAAAGAGCGGGCTCCGGGTGGGTTTCGTCGAGGTATTCCATGATCGCCAGCGACTGGGTGATGACCCGTTCGCCGTCAAGCAGCGAGGGAATCAGCTGGGTCGGGTTGATCGCCCGATAATCCGCGGCATGCTGTTCGCCGCCATCGCGGACCAGATGCACCGCGCGCGACTCGTAGCTGAGCCCTTTCAGATTTAGCGCAATACGCACGCGATAGGCTGCGCTGGAACGCCAGTAGTCGTAAAGCACAAAGCCCATCGCCGTCTCCGCTGTGCGCCAAAAGCGCAGTTTAACCAAGCCGGATGACCGATATATCAGCCTGTCCCGGATTATTTCCGGCGCCATGTATTGGCCCGCGGTTTGCATAGACTCCAGCAGCGGCCGACAATACGCGGCCAACGGCTGTTTATTGCCACTTTTCCACTCTCAACTTTCAACCTGCTATCGGAGTTATGCCGTGTCCGTCATCCGCATGAGCGACCTTGATTTGCGCGACCAGCGCGTGCTGATCCGCGAAGATCTGAATGTGCCGATTGATGACCATGGCCACATGACGTCCACCCAGCGACTTGAAAGCGCCCTGCCGACGATTGTGGCGGCCCGGGATGCCGGCGGCCGCGTGATGGTGCTGTCGCATCTGGGACGGCCGAAAGAAGGCCGCTTCGATGCAGAATCTTCGCTCGCGCCGGTCGCCGAATGGCTGGGGAAAAAACTGGGCAAACCCGTGCGTCTGGTCGCGGATTATCTCGACGGCGTGGAAGTCACCTCCG
>Ga0302309_10000428_pt1 | contig 48310 bp, 22 predicted proteins | sample III_Palsa_N1_1_FD_200453 | JGI IMG/M metagenome (GOLD analysis project Ga0302309, IMG submission 200453) | Peat permafrost microbial communities from Stordalen Mire near Abisko, Sweden - III_Palsa_N1_1 | ecosystem: Environmental > Terrestrial > Soil > Palsa > Peat permafrost | place: Sweden...
ACAAGGCAACTATACGGTCTCCTGGCTTGCCAATAACTTCAGTGGCGGAACAGGTACTCATGTCCCAGACACCGTCCACGATTTATTTGTGTGGACTGATGGAACCATTTTCACGAATAGCTCTTACGACGAGATTCATGCCAGTGCGGTGGTCTATAAAAGTGGCGCGGTTCTCGGGACCATGAATGATTTGAGCATTGGGGGCCGCAATAGCGGCGGCGGAATCACTACCGATGGCAATTATGTGTATGTGGGCATGAGCCAGAATTATCAAGGCTACGCCGCGTGGAGTCAAACGACGACGTATTCGGTGGGTTCGCAGGTCGCCTATGAAGGGAGCACGTATAAGAGCCTGCAAAACTCGAATTTGGGTCAGATCCCGTCGAGCGAGCCGAGCTATTGGAGCATATCGAACGCAGGGTTTACTAACCTACCAGGTTCTGCGAGTCTGCCCGGAGGGGTTTTGTATGCTGTTCGACGTTACAGCTTCTCCCCGACGACCGCATCGGGGAGCCCGCCCCCGGAGCCTGAGGTCTATGACTCGGAGCCATTCGCCGCGGCAGGGGGTGCTTACGGCGAGGACGGTTCCATGGTGGTCATCAATCAAACCGCTCCTACCACTTCAGCCGACACCGCTTACAACGAAACCGGTTCGCTTCCGCTAGGCTTCGCCATTTTGGGCTCGACGCTTTATGTGGTGGACTATCACCAGACGATCTCGGGCGGTGTCACTACGACAACCAACCAGATCCTCGCGTATAACACTAGTTCGCTGAGTACCGCACCCACGGTGCTCACTCAGTTGCCGACCAACATGATCGTCACACAGATGGTGTCGCGCGCGTCGGACTCCACGCTGTGGCTTGCTGCTCAGCCGGATGGCACCCAGGGCTCAACGGCCCATGTGTATCAGGTGAGCGCGTCTACAGGCACAGTCACGGACATGGAGGTTCCCAATCTGGTGTCGCCTACGGGGCTTGCCTTCGATACCAAGAATGGCGAATTGATGGTGGCCGACAATGGGCCGAACGTGGAGCAGATTTTGTTTCTCAATGTGACGTCGGTGCCGGCAACCGTTGTCAGTACGTTCGGCAACGCCGGCGGGATATTCAACAGCTCCAGTTACGGAGAGCAGACCACCACTTCCTTCTTGGGGCTGGTCGGAGTCGGTATGGATGCCGCAGGAAACCTGACCGTTGCGGAGAATGGCGGCGGCAAGCAAGAAGTCATGCCGGCAGCCAGCAACCCTCTTGTGACCAGCACAGTACCAAAGACTTGGAGCGACGAACTGGGATGCCTAATCTATACGTATATCCCTTCCGGAAGCACGTTTAGCATGAGCTACCAATATCACGGCCACAACTTCATCAACTCCGCAGCGATCAATCCGGGTGACGAGGGCCAAGTCTACGGCCTTGCGGACGAGTTCTTCTTTCAATATACGGATACGCCCACGAATCCGGCCTGGAGTTTGATCGCTTCCACGCTGGATCCAGTTCACTATCCTCAGGATCCGCGGTTTGGCGATGATTTTGCCAGTGTCAAAATACGCTTCGCCTATGGCAAGGGGTTTATGTTTCTCTCAGAAAACACGCCGCCCGGGGAGTTCATGATTTACCGCTTTCACGGCAACGTCGCGATCCCCTCGACCCGCATTCACTACCAGTTCAACACTGCGTCCCCTCTGGAGCAGCCTGGCACGGCCGACGGTCCAGCAGAGCCCACTTGCGAGGACGATCAATTCAATCCTTATACCTGGCGAGACCTGAACGGAGATGGAGCCTTTGAGTCAAATGAATATGTTGTGCCCGTAACCTCATGTTTCAAGCACGGAAATGCTTATGCAACGTTTGCCGACACTGCAGGGACTGTATGGATTGGCACGCAATACCCTAATCCGGCCCCGGCTTCGACCGACTCCAATTCCATCTTCAAATTTGCTGCAAGCGGGCTCGACAGTTACGGCAATCTAATCTATCCGGGATGGGATGCGGCCACGGCCTATCCTGTTCCAACGAGTTCAGGATGGGTTGACCCTACGCCGTACCAGGCACCTCATTTCGCTTGTTCCGATGGCGTCGGCTGGCAATGCTCGTATCCGGTTCTAACCGGAACCAGCCAATACATCAAAACGAATAATCCCTCCGAAGGTGTGGTCTGTCTTCCCGATTTCTGTCTTCTGCAGAGACTCCTTTACGATCCGACGACCGATACTATGTTTCTTGCCGGGCAAACTGCAGCGGACTTGAATATCGGTTTCCGGGACCCTAATTCGGTAGGCGGAACGCTGGTGCGCTATAACAACTGGAGCACGACGCATACTTTGGCCTGGGCCATGTCGCTGCCTTATGCACTTTATGACAAGTATGGGGGCGGCATGGGATTCTCAACGCCCGAATCAATCGACCTGGCGGGAGATCTTGTCTTTGTCGGTTATGTCTACAACAGCATGGATTCGACCACGGAATCTTCGGGCGCCGTTCTGGTGATCAACGCTCTTACGGGAGCGACGGTCGAGAGCATGGAGCGCGCCTCCACCATGGAGCCAGGAGGTGGCAGACTGGATATGGTCGGCGCTATTAGCGCTTATCAGCGGTCCACGGCGGGAGACTACATCGTTCTCGAAGAAGAGGATAATCAAGCAAAACTGGTGGAGTTCGATCTGCAGTATGGAGAGAGCACCGATACGCTCAGCAGCTCAGCGACGACTGCCGTTGCAGGTACTTCTATTACGCTCACGACTTCTGTAGCCAGCATCGGTACCGTTTACTCGACTCCTACGGGCACAGTGTCTGTCGTCGACACATCGAACAATTCGTCGGCTGTATGCTCGGGCACTCTCTCCAGCGGTACGGTTGCATGTTCCACCTCTTCATTAGCCGTCGGGACGCATGTGCTGAAGGCACAATATTCTGGCGATTCGACACACATGCCATTTCTTTCCAATACGGTGATCGTGGTGATTCAATCTAACTGAGCGCCTACGACAACCACGATTTCTGTGCCAACTCCGCCAGCGGCAACGCGGGAGTTGGCACAACTGTCTCTTCACGGCAATTCTCTATCGAATCATGCTCGATAGAGAATTGATTGCGTGGGGTCCTGGGTTCAGGATATAAATAGCAGGATTGCCAAGTGGAAACATTTCCATACAGCAATGAGGCCGGAAGATGATGTGGAGTGGAAGATGAAGCGTAGTGTCTCGTTTGTTGCTGCCGCTGCGATGTCGATGATTGGGCTTCGATTGTCTTTCGCGCAGTCTCCGATAGCCGATTCCCCTGCGGTAGAGCAGCGCGTGGATTCGCTGTTCAAAAGAATGTCTACCGAGGACAAGATCAAGCTGATCGGCGGCACCGATACGTTTTATACCCAGGCGATCCCTTCGATCGGGTTACCGCGTTTCAGAATGGCTGACGGGCCGATGGGGGTTCGCAACTGGGGCTTGTCGACAGCCTACCCGGCAGGGATTGCTTTGGCCGCTACGTGGGATCAGGAGCTCGCATTTCGCGAGGGGGAGTCCCTGGGCAGTGATGCGCGGGCACGTGGTGTGAACTTTATGCTCGGGCCCGGTGTGAACATCTATCGCTCGCCGCTGAATGGGCGGAACATGGAATACTTTGGCGAAGATCCGTGGCTGGGAAGCCGCATCGCGGTGAATTATATTCGCGGGGTGCAGAGCAAAGGGGTCAGCGCAACGGTGAAGCACTTCGATGCGAATAACTCCGAGTTCGACCGGGACCACTCCGACTCGATCATTGACGAGCGTACCTGGCACGAGATCTATCTTCCGATCTTCGAAGCTGCTGTGAAAGAGGGTGACGTAGGGGCTGTAATGGACGGCTACAACCTGGTAAACGGAGAGCATGATACCCAGAACCACACGCTGAATGTGGACATTCTGAAGATGGATTGGGGGTTCAATGGTCTGCTGATGTCGGACTGGGGAGGGACGCACGCCGCTTTGCCGGCATTCAATGGCGGGCTCGATCTGGAGATGCCGTGGGCGGAGTTTATGAATGCGAAGACACTGCTGCCGGCGCTAAAGTCCGGCGCGGTGACTCAGACGGTGCTTGACGATAAGGTGCGGAGGATGCTGCGCACGGCGGTGCGTTTTGGATGGCTTGACCGCGAACAAACTGATGCTTCGATTCCGCTGCTGTCGCCGGCATCCTCAAAGGTCGCGCTGCAGGTAGCAGAGGAGAGTGTGACGCTGTTGAAGAACGAGGGACATGTGCTTCCTCTGGATGCGGAGCGGCAGCATATGTTTGTGGTGATTGGTCCGAATGCGACGCCATCAATCGTAGGCGGGAGCGGGAGCTCGCATGTGGTGCCGTACTTCTCCGATTCGATTCTGACGGCGATTTCAAACCTGGTCGGTGATCGTGGCAGAGTTTATTATGTGCCGGGACTGCCCACGGCGGAGAAGCTATTTTCAGGAACTGAGTTTGCGTCTGGTTCGTTCGAAATGTTCAAGGGCGATACAGCAGGAGGCTCACCGGCGACGAAGGGCAATACGACCCACCTGAGTTCATGGCGCGAGACGAATGTCTATAACGATCCGGAAAGAAAGGACGGCGACCATGGCCGTACCTATGTATGGCGGTTGAGCTATGTCCCGGCGAAGACGGGGAAGTATGTACTCGTGGCGGCGAAGGGAAGCAAGGACAACGCGACGATCAAAGTAGATGGCACAGTGGTGCTGGAGAAGCCGGCAGGGGATGGGTCGGCACAGCCGGTGCATACAACATTGATGCTGCAACAGGGAAAGCCAGTCAACGTTGAAGTGCAATACTTCACCCCAGCGACCGCTCCGCACATGGGAGTGGGGCTGATGTTGGCGGAGGGGTTATTGACTCCGGCGGAAGCGAAGCTGGTGAGGGGGGCGGATGCGGCCATCGTTGCAGTCGGAATGAATGCGCTGTATGAGGGGGAGGGATACGACCGCCCGTTTGGTTTGCCATGGGGACAGGATGAGTTGATTGAGGAGACGGCTGTGCTGAATCCTCATACGATTGTCGATGTCGAAGCGGGTGGTGCGGTCAATGCGCATTCGTGGATCGACCGTGTGCCGGTGCTGATCGATAGCTGGTATGGCGGCCAGTCGACGGGAGAGGCGCTTGCGCGGGTGCTCTTCGGGCAATCGCCAGAGGGTAGGCTTCCGATGAGCTGGGAGCGCGTAGCCGAGGATAATCCAACGTACAAAAACTATTACGAGGAGCCAGGGCCGGAACGGAAGATCATCTATCGTGAGGGATTGTTTTACGGCTATCGCTATTACACATCGAATCACAAGCAGCCACTGTTCCCGTTTGGGTTTGGTCTGACGTATACAAATTTCGAGATAACGCACCTGAAGCTTACGCCTGGCAGTGGAGACAAACGGCTGACGGTAGAGTTCGATGTACGCAATACTGGCAAGGCGATGGGCACCGAGATCGCGCAGGTATATGTGAGGGACCCGTCGGCCAAGGTGGAGCGACCGGTGAAGGAGTTGAAGGGCTTTGCAAGAGTGCCGCTGGCGCCGGGCACAACCCAGCACGTTTCAGTTGCGCTGAACGATCGCGCGTTCTCGTACTACGATGTTGCGACGCATGGATGGCGGATGGATCCGGGGAGGTTCGGCATTACCGTCGGAGAATCCTCGGATGACGATCGGCTGACGGAACAGGTGGACCTCGTTCCTTAAGCCGTGCTGAAGACGGTTTTTAGTGTTTGGATCGACGGCTGGACCACATCGAACGGCTCTATTTGAAGCCGCTTATGGACGGAGCTTATGGAGAAATGTACAGTACGGCAGGAATGCTTCTACATGGACATCCTCCGATATGAGCTACGGACATACCTCCAACAGCGGTAGAAAACCGGTACTTGGCCAGCGCTCTGCCCTCGCACTGATCTGGGTGCTCTTTTTCACATGGGGTTTTCTGACTTCGTTGAACGATGTTCTCGTTGCAGATCTGCGTTCGATTTTCCATCTCTCGTATCGCTATGCAACCCTTGTTCAATTCACTTTTTTTTCGTCATGCTTTCTTTTCTCGTTCCCATCCAGCCGCCTGGTCACAGCTTTTGGATACAAGCTGACGATGATCACTGGCTTGATCATCATGTGCTTTGGGGCTTTGTGCTTTGTGCCTGCCTCCAGTGCAGTGACTTTCAGCTTCTTCCTGGTCGCGCTCTCTGTGATGGCCTGCGGCAGTACCGCACTACAGACCGCGGCAGGTCCTTACGTCTCTCTTTTGGGCGCCGAGGACTCCGCTTCCGGTCGCTTCAGTCTCGCTCTTGCCATTAATTCGCTTGGAGCGATGCTTGCTCCCGGGTTTGGGGCGACCTTCATCCTGCACGATGTTCATCTCTCAAGTGCCTCGCAGGCGGCCTCATTGCGTTTCCCCTATCTGGGTATCGCCGGGGCGCTTCTTTGCGTTGCTCTGGTCCTCATGGGGGCCAGGTTGCCTCCGATACAGCCCTCAATGTCCAGCGCCGGTGTTCCAGGGGAATCTGTCGGCTATAGCCGGCTTTTGGAGCATCCCAAGCTCCTTTTCGGAGTTGCGGCGATACTGTTGTATGTCGGTGCAGAGATCTCGATTGGAAGCCTCCTGATCAACTTCCTTGGCCAAGCCGATACGTCTGCTCTCTCGCCCCGGCAAGCCGCTCTGCTTGGATCGTTTTATGGGGGAGGAATGATGGTTGGCCGATTTTTGGCGCCATTCGTCCTGCACCGGTACCGGCCTCAACGGGTTCTTTCGCTAGCGGGTGTCCTGGCCGTGCTTTTAGTGGTTACCTCCATTATTTCAAGCGGGAATCTAGCATCGTTCAGCCTTATTGCCGTTGGGTTATGCAACTCCATTATGGTCCCCGTTATCTTCACTACTGCCATATCCGGCCTCGGAGCGCTTACCGCAAAAGGCTCGGGATTGCTTGTTGCGGCGCTGGTGGGTGGTGCGCTGATCCCGGTTGTTCAGGGAACGGTTGCGGACCGTATAGGTCTCCACCGTTCCTTTTTCGTTCCGGCTATCTGCTATGTAGCGGTTTTTGCTTACGGCCGATATTTTGATCGGACAGACTATAGAATTCGCACTGAATAAATTGTTTGAAAAGGCAGCCTGAGTCAGGCATTGAGGCCGGATAGCAGGCAGCCGCCTATTATCTCTTTCGGAAACCGGAAACGTTGCCAAAGCGAAGGCAGGTTATGATTCTTACATGAAAGATTCCAAGCGAATGCCGGATAACCTGATTTCCGCGCAGCACCCCGGCGATGTCTCCCGTGCAACCCTGGTGCATGTTGCTCGACTGGCAGGGGTTGGCTTAGGAACTGCATCGCGTGCCTTGGCTGACGGCAAACGAGTGAGTGCGGACACAATACAACGAGTGACTGAAGCTGCAACGCGACTGGGCTATCGTCGCAATGAAATGGCAAGAAGCCTGAAGGTCCGACGAAGTGGTGCGGTTGGTATTGTGATTCCGGATATCTACGGAGCTTTCATCGCTACATGCCTTCGTGCGGCCCAGGCGGTCATCCGCGAGAACAAATACATTTCGGTATTCGCTTTTACCGACGACGATCCGGCGGTAGAAATATCTGAAGTAGATTATCTGGTACGACGTCAAGTAGATGGTCTTCTCATTATTCCTGCCGGCGGCGGCGCGCGGAGCTTGTTAGAGCGACAGTTGCTGCAAAGCACTCCGCTCGTCTCGTTCGACCAGCCGATCTCTGGATTGGACGTAGATGAGGTTCTGGTCTCAAACCAAGCTGGTGCAGAAAAAGCTACACGCCATATGATCGAACACGGTCATAAATCGATTGTGTATGTCTCGATCGACCGCCAAGTGCCCACTCTTCGAGCTAGATTGAAAGGATATCGTCGAGCGATGCGGTCTGCCGGACTGCAGGAGACGATAGCACAGCTTGGTCCAAACGGTGAAGGAGCCGAGGAGCTTGTCGATTCCTGGCTCCGGTCCAAGCGCCCTCCGACGGCACTCTTCAGTGCTAACGAGAAGACTTCTCTTGAAATTTTGCCGGTTTTGGCGATGCGAGACGTTCAAGTGCCGGATCAGCTGGCGCTTATTGCCTTCGATGACGTGCAACTCGGTTTGGTGCTTCGTTCCCCGCTGACGGTGATGCGGCAGCCCGCTGCGGAACTCGGTCATCGTGCGGCAACTCTGCTCATGGAACGCGTGATGGGAAAAAATGACATCCCACCCCGAAGGATAGTGCTCGACGCCGAACTAGTTATTCGGCAGTCTTGCGGATGCCCGCCCCCATCCATAGAGACTTTGGCACGCGGCAGGGAATAATATCTGCGGCCGGCTCTTGAGATAGTAGCGGTCGCAACGCGTTCCTTACCGGACGAATATCCTTTCAAGGAAGCCATGTATCGGTCCGGAATGGCGATGCAGGCAGCCCTTCCTGGTTATAGAGGTTGCAGATAGCCGGCGGATCCCATCCATAACGCACCGCTACCGGATGCGGCACCTGCGGGCTCGAGACAATCACCGTATTACCTTCGATCTTTGCCTCTGCCGGGAACCACTGTTTGTCCTCGCCTGCGATGGTAAACGTCACCAGCCGATCGATCGGCGCAGGGACGAAGTCATGCCCACTCACAGGACTGTGGCCGATCATTAGTCCTCCTCCAATATGGTCGAAGGCCAGTTTTATGGCGTCTCCTTGAACCTGCATCGACGAATAAATCGGCCCAGAGTAAACCAGGTCCTTGCCGTAAGCGACATGCTCCGTCACCAGTGCTAGACGGTTTCCCACGACCTCTTTGAACGGAGGATGAACATTCTCCGCGAGCCCGACGTCGATCGCCACAACCATCCCTGTATTTGGGAGCGACAGCGTATGCAGCTGCGATTCACGCACGGGGCCCCACGCGCCGTGATACTCCGGAAGCTGTACAAACAGGAACGGAAAATCACCCTCGTTCCACTTCGATCGCCAGTCGGTAATCAGTGCCGCAAACGTAGCTCGATATGCCGCTCCATGAGCGCCATTGCCCTCGCCTTGGTACCAAATCACTCCCTTGATCGCATACGGCAACAGAGGAGCAATCATGCCATTGAACAGATTTGTCGGTTGGTCTCGTCCACCCGACGGATCCGGCTTCACCGGTGCATCGATCAGCTTGGGTTTGGGAGGCTCGGTCTGCCCTGCCGCAGTAGCCGCGTCCGCCTGAACCTGCCACTGCTTCATTGCCGCCACGTTCTGAGGCTGGCTAACGTCGGTCCATTCCTTATTCTTCACATTGTAGTCGGCCAGTGCTGCCGGATATGCGGCTACGGCAGCATCGTAATGGGCCAGTAGCTGCTTGTGCTCCAACACGCGAGGTTCAAGCGTCGGCTCCTTCTCAAGCCCATCCAGACTGATCCACGACTCCGCAACGCTACCTCCCCAGACGGTAGCGATCAATCCAACCGGCTTTCCGGTAAATCGCTGGATATTTCTGCCAAAGAAATATGCCACGGCCGAGAAACCGGTGGGAGCCTCGTTAGCCAGCGTCTCCGGTGTGCATAGCTGCCACTTACCCTGTAACGGAGAAGCTGCGCTTTTCGTGTCAATATCCGCTTCTGGATAAGCCGCGGGTCTTTTAGGCACCACAAATAGCCGAATCATCGGCTGGTTTGCCGTCTTGAGCGCCGCCTGCCCAGTATCCGCATCTTTGATCCCGAACTCCATGTTCGATTGACCCGACGCTACCCACACATCGCCGATCAGCACATCCGAAAGTTCAACCTTGTTTCTGCCGCTCACCGTTAGCATCAGCGAAGCGTTGCTCGGCGCTATCTTCTTTAAGTCGACCCGCCACTTTCCTTGCGCATCGGCCCGCACGCTGGCGTGATCGTGTCCAAGTGAGACCTTGATCTTTTCTCCCGGGCTTGCCGTCCCCCATACAGGGATCGTCTTGTCTCCCTGTAGCACCATATGGTCCCCGAAAATAGCCGGTAGTTTCACCTGTGCCCAAGCGCCCGTGGTCGCTATCAGACCAAGGATTAGCGCTCTCGTAATATTTCTTCCGAATGAGGTCAAGATAAATATCCTTCTCGCTGGTGGTTGCTGGCAGATCCGGCTAAGCCAAAGGCGTCAGGTTGGGATAGATGGGCGTCTTATTGCCTGATAAGCGCGATCGTTGCATGGTTTGATGGAAACGATTTCTGTAGGACAATTGCAAATTGTAGGGTCCCACAGGGATGGGCGTCAATGATCAAAAAAATATAATGAATAGTGACTGATTGTACCGGTGGTTTGACAGCTTCAATCGCCGCTGGGTATGGTTGTAACGTTATGCAGTGGAAACCTTATCTCATAAGGTTTACCAAAGGATGTCCTGCAGTGTCGAGAGTAGACGTCACCTCTCGACGGGTGGGATCAAAGCGCAGTGAGGGACCGCGAACGTGTCGGGTGTAAGGGCCATAATGACGTTACGTATCGAACAAAGCGAGATGGGGACAGTCCAACTGTCGGGGCTGGTGGGAAGAGCTCATCGCAAGTGGAGAGATATCCTCCATGAAGCTTGAACGACGGGAATTTCTCCGTGCCGCTGCTTTGACTGCGGGCGGTTCCGTGGTGCTTCCAGGTGCTTTCGGGGGGGTGTTCGCACCTGTGTCGAGGGGCGCCGGCCCTGTGTCCTTCGATGCAGCTTCGCTGATGATCAACGGCAAGCGTGAACTGCTTATCAGTGGCGAGATGCACTATGCGCGTTCGGTGCGAGCGATGTGGCCAAGCCTGTTGGACCGCAGCCGCGACCTTGGATTGAATTGCATTGCCAGCTATGTTTTTTGGAACGTGCATGAGCCGCAGCGTGGTGTCTTCGACTTCAGGGGTGAGAAAGATCTTGCATATTTTCTTTCGTTGTGTGCGGAACGTGGATTGCATGTCTTCCTCCGCGTAGGCCCTTACTGTTGTGCGGAGTGGAACTATGGAGGTTATCCGGAATGGCTCCGCGACGAACCCGGGATTACGTTTCGCACCATGAGTCAGCCATACCTGGATCGGGTCGAGTTGTACTTCCATAGGCTGGCGGATGTGGTGCGGCCCTACCTCGCCACCAATGGAGGCCCGGTGATCCTGGTGCAGGTGGAGAACGAATACAAAAATGTAGCCGAACGTTATGGCGCGTCGGGGCAGGAGTATCTGCGCTGGATCGTCGAAGTGTCGAAGCGTGTCGGATTCAACTCTGTCCCCGCGACGACGTGCGAGGGCGGTGTTCACGGCGCGATCGAAACGGCGAACGGCGACGACATTCCCGCCGAGCATGTAGCGGAGCTGATGAAGAGGCATCCAGGCATGCCGGTACTCTGGTCTGAGTTGTATCCAGCCTGGTATCAGTTATGGGCTGCAAAGGTTCCGCCGGCTCGAACTCCGCCGGATATTGCCAATGCAATCCTATCCTTTGTCGGCGCGGGTGGTTCGGGCTGGAACTACTACATGTGGCATGGTGGAACGAACTTTGGCCGCACCAGCATGTATCTTCAGACCACAAGCTATAGCTTCGAAGCACCTTTGGATGAGTATGGCCGCGAGACCTCTCTGAGTCTGTATCTCGCACCCCTGCATCGGACGCTCCGAGAGCATGCACCGTTACTTCTTTCGGGCAAGCGGGAACGCAGTACCGACACGCCGGGCGTTACGGTCGTGCGGTGGGTGCATGGCAAGGATTCGATGCTTCTGCTATCGAACGATACTGCCGGAGCGGTGAAGTTGAATGGTCAGGATATCCCTGCAAAATGTTCCCGTTTGCTCCAAGGCTCCGAGGTGCTCTTCGATTCGGAGAAAGCATTCGCCGGTATTTCCCATGTGAGCGATGCATGGGAAGCTGTAGCAACCGGCATGCAGTGGAGCTCCTTTCCCGAACCAGCCCCGGGAGACCGCAAAGAGCGTGGAATTGCGTCGGTTGAGCCAATGGAGCAGCTTCTGCTGACGCACGATGTAACCGACTATTGCTGGTATAGCACGGTGTTTGAATCGAAAGTTGCGGAAGCGTCGACACAACTTGTTATTCCCTATGGGGGAGACTTCTTTTATGTCTTTGTCGATGGCGTACCGGTAGCGAAGTCGGAAGGACCGTTTTATGAGAATCGAGGACCGATTGTAGCTTCGAGCGATCGGCATCCGCTGGTGGTAGCTAGCAAGCATGATCAGGAGCATGTGCATGGGTATCGCCACGAATTTGCGCTAAACGGGCTAACCCCAGGGGACCATGAGCTGGATCTGCTGTGTGTGTCGTTGGGCCTGATCAAGGGAGATTGGCAGATCGGATATTCCATGGACATGGAGAGGAAGGGCATCTGGGCGGGCGCGATGCTGAATGGCGAGCCGTTACAAAACTGGACGATGCGACCGTTCCTAGCGGGGGAAATAGCTGGGCTTCCAGCCTCTGCCGGTGCACCCTGGCAGGCTTTGCAGGCGCGGCCGCTTACCTGGCATAGGGCCGATTTTTTATTGAGCGAGAAGATGCTTGGAGAAGACGCGGATTATCGCCTGGACGCGGATACTCTCGGGAAAGGCCACTTCTTCATCAATGGATATGCTGTGGGACGGTACTGGCTTGTCGATGCAGACGTATCCGGAAAGCCGTCACAGCGGTACTATCATGTGCCGCGCACATGGCTGAAGCAGTACAACGTTGTGGTTGTTTTTGAAGAGCAGGAGAAATCTCCTGCGCAACTGACGCTACAGCGCCGGGTTGCAGTAAGAGCACAGGGTTGAGTTGACGCGTTTTTAGCCGGCTGACAGGCGGAAAGTGGTGGGCGGCCACATACGATGAGATGCAATTCAACCGCAATCCGGGACCGGAGATCTATGACGCACAAGCTTTTGTCGCCTTGCCGCCGCTTTCTTGTACTGCTAACAATTGCGATGCCTGCGATTGCATATCGATCCGTGCTGGCACAGCAGACTACCGTAGAACCGGAAGGGAAGACGCAGACGCTACAAGTGACATCGCGATTGGTGATGTTGGACGTAGTCGTTACGGATAAGTCCGGCAACTTGCGCAACGATCTCAAGAAGGACGACTTCCAAGTCACTGAGGCCGGCGTTCCTCAGACTATCCTTTATTTCGAGCCTCCTTCGCTCCACGTGGTCCCTCCTGGTTCGCCTATCAATTCGACAGCAGAACTGGAGACCAGAGCTCCTCAGGCTCCGGTGAATGTTATCGTCCTGGACGAGCTGAATACACGATTCCAGGACATGGCTTTTGCCCAGTACGCGCTCACAAAATATCTCAATGCCCAACCTGGCCAGCTACAAGCTCCTACGATGCTGCTTGCCGTGAGCCAGAACCGCCTGCAGGTGATCAAAGACTATACGCAAGACCGCGGAGCGATTCTCTCCGCGCTCAAGGCGCACTTGATCTCCTATCCCTGGCAATTAGAGGTGGGCGTCAACAAAATCACTCAGCTGGCACAATCTCTCGGAGCAATAGAGCAGGTAGTAGAAGCGACCGCCGGGCACCCCGGGCACAAGAACCTTCTTTGGGTCGGTCATGGCTTTCCGGGCATCGACCTCTCCAATCCGAATCTTGATCAGGAGGGCGCGAAGGGAATCAACTCTGCGGTGCAGCAAGCGGTCAACATGCTGCGCGACGCACGCATGACCCTCTATTCCATCGACCCTACTGCTTTCTCCTCAACCATTGCGGTTACGGTCGACGATGATTCTCCCATGGGTGAGAATATTGTCGACGAAGGGACCGATCCTTTCCTCGACAGCGTAAACTTCGCCTCGCTCGCAAAGGCAACGGGAGGCAAGGCCTCTTATGCGCGGAACGATGTCGACGCCGAGATCGCGGAGAGCGCGCGCGATGGCGTGAACTATTACACGATCACCTATCGACCAACGAGCGATTCGAATGCGAAGCAGGTCTATCGCAAAATCCGTATCACCTTCACCCAGCGAAACTTGCATGCTGGCTTCCGCGATGGCTACTATACGCGCGATGATGCGCAGGTAAACCCCGCAGTGCGCCGAACTATATACGACGTTGACGCTGCAACGGAGAGCACCCTAGTCTACACGGGGCTGAGCGTTACGGCGATCGCGAAGCCGGACCAGGCAGGTGCATACTTCGTGGGCGTCCCGGAGCAGGAACTTACGTGGACGGCCGATGCTAACGGCGCTCAATCGGCGAAATTAACGGTGATCGCCGCACAGATCAGTCCCAAAGGAAAGATGCTTCGCCGTATCACGAATGAAATGACGGCCCATCGACCATTCCCGCAGGCCGGCAATGTATCGAATGGAATGGTGCGGCTAGAGGTCGCAGTGAATCCGGCGGCCGCAGCCAACCGGGTTCGTTTTGTTGTACGGGCCACACCCAGCGGACGGATCGGAAGCGCTGACTTGCGAATTCCTGGTACGCCCCCGGATGCGAAACCCTCACGCTGATCCATACGTTGCCAGTATCAAAGTTACGCTATCACGCTGCCAACGGGGACTTCATCGGACTGAGTCCACAGCTTCGTCTCAGAACGGACAGCATTGCCTGCCAGGCGGATATCGGTTGATCGGTTCCCGGAGACCGCAAGCAAACTGCTTGCGCCGCGCGAAGACGAGTTGCCATGTACGAAAGCGTCGCGTGTGTCGGTCAACTGTAGGTCGGGCTGTCCTTGGCCTCCCGAGTATCCGCTGACCGAAGCTAATTCAAGACTGCTTACGTCGTCGCAAAAGATGGTGGGTCTACCATCGGATTCAGCTGCATGGAAGCGCGCGTTACGGATGCGCAGACCGTCGGTATGACGCGCATACAAGCCGAATGCAGGAAGGCGACCGAACATCCTCGCTTCGGGATATTGCTCGGGCAGTTCGGGAACGGGTTCGTCCATCAGCGAGCGGGACTGGCCGCCGGCTGTGCGAATCTCTATCTCTGAAAGCAGCACGTCTTCAATGCGCAAGTCGGGAAGACCAGTGATGCTGCTGGTCAGTAGCGCTTCGTTTGCCTGCACGCCGACAATGGAGATGTGACGCAGGAACGAATTGGAAGTGCTCGGTGTTCGCCGGCCAAGCCGCAGGAAGATGGGTGTCCGAACCCGCTGCATCATGATATTTGAGATGGTGACGCCATCAATGCTGCCACCATCGACCATATTGATGCCGATCCCAGCGATCACGCGCTCGTTCAGTGGTTGTGGTCCGTTGTGAATTACGCTGTCGCTGAACACGATATTCTCGAAGACTCCGTGGGTTGCCGTACCGAATTTGAATCCGTTGCAGCAAGTGGTCAAGGTGCATCCGGTCACCACGACATTTCGCGTGGGGAGCAATTTACCGTAGGCAAGATCGCTTTTCAGGCAGATGGCATCATCTCCGGTAGAGATGATGCAGCTCGAAATGATCACATCCTGGCAATTGGTGATATCGATGCCGTCTGTGTTCGGCCCGTAGTTTGGATTTTCGATTCGTACGCCGTTGATATGGACACGCTGACAGTTCACAGGGCGCAGCGTCCATCCGGACGCGTTACGGATTGTGATTCCTTCGAGCACCAGATCGGTGCAGCCGGCAAACTCTAACATTGGTGAAGGACGCATGTAAGTAGCGGTAACCCAATCCCATGCGATCACGTCCTTCCACATGTCGCTTTCGGCTGGACGGGGGCGCCCGCTGGGTTTCCAGAAGGCTTTGCCCTGGCCGTCGACTATGCCCTGGCCGCAAACGGTGACGTGTTCGGCGTCCCGGGCAAACAGAAGATGATGGGCGTTAGCGTCTCCTGCGATGCCCATGCCTGCACGAGGTGTGTAGTCGGCGATTTCGGAACTGCCCAGCAGCACGGCGCCAGCCTCGAGATAGAGGGTGACTCGGCTGCGCAGTTCCAGGCCACCGGTAAGGTAAGTTCCGGGGGGCACGTAAACCAGGCCGCCACCGGCCAGGTTTACCTTGTCGATGGCGCGCTGTAGAGCCGTCGTGCACTTGGTTTTCCCATCGGGAATAGCACCTTCGCGCACGACATCGACGATGGTGGAGGGGGTACCCGCCTGAGCCATGCCCTGGCGCGTCAATACGATGGCTGCGGCTCCGGCCTGCAGGGCCAAAAACTGTCTACGCGGCATCGTATTCGCGGTTCTCTCCATGACCCACTTTCCTCAGTTCGCTGTTCCTTGACGCTGGTAAATCAGCTTATCAGTCGCATTGCCAATTGGACAGAGCTCAATCGTAACGTTTCCATTCATACGATGGAAACGACTTAAAGTGACGCATTGAGAGTCTCGCCGCGTTGTCAATCAAACCTAATGCACAGGCAGGTGATGCACATTTTCCCAGCATTTTTCAATAAAAACGCATATTTGCATGAGCAGTTCAGGGACATTGCGAAAATGCTTGACAATTAGAATCTGCAATGTGTAACGTTTCCCCGATACAAAGACAGCTCAAAATCGACTGCGGCAAAACGAAATCTTCGATGATGACTTCTTCAAAGTGCACGATAGTGAATTATTTCTGGAGGCTTTCCGATGGCAGTCAAGTTTTTTCAGGGCACGGCCCTTCTACTTCTCTCCTGCGGGATCATTTCGGGTTGCGCTACGAATGGCAATGTGGGCGCAGGCTCCTCGGGGCTTAGTTCTATAACTGCGAAAACGGGTGTCTCCGGCCGGGTGCATGGCGGCCAGAATCCTGTATCCGGTGCAACCATTCAGATTTATCAGGTCGGCACGACTGGCTATACGTCACCGGCTCAGCCAATCCTCACCACCCCGGTGACTACGAACGCGCAGGGTGGCTTTACTATCACCAGCAGCGACTACAGCAATGGCACCGGCTGTACTTCGGGAACATATCTGTACATCACGGCGACTGGAGGGAACCCGGGACTCGGGACGGGCGCCAATGCGAGCATAGCCCTGGCAAACGCGATTGGCCTTTGCGATAATCTGTCCTCCGGCAGCTACATTATGATCAATGAGCTGACGACGGTAGCAGCTGCCTACAGTTTGGCGCAATTCTCGGGAGGGACGTCCTTTGGCACCCTGATGAGCGCTCAGCCGGGATCGGGAACGAGCGCTCCAGCCGATAACTTCGCTACCAGCAGCGCAAATTTGGTTGGATTGGCTAATGCATTCGCAACCTCTGCGGTTTTGGCCAATCCAAGTACAGGGCTCTCGCCGGGCAGCAACAACACCAATACAGCGACCCCGGAGTGGTGGCAGATCGATATGCTCGGAGATATGCTGGGTGCTTGTGTGAACTCGGCAACCGGAAGCTCTGCATGCACCGCTCTTTTTGGGAATGTGTCAACAAACGGCGGCACCGCTCCTGCGGATACCCTTCAGGCGGCGTTGTATATGGCACTCAACCCTACAGTCGGGGCAACAGCACTTTCCAATCTATACACTCTGGTTACCACCACCGCGCCTTTCCAGCCCTACCCTACGACGCTTGCTTCCGTGATCGATTTGACGGTTGGAATCCAGTACAAGCCCGGCGGATCATCACCACTGCTCCCGAATCCCATGTACCAAATTGGTATTGACTCGCTCGGTAACGTCTGGGTGGCGAACCAAGTTCAAGGCGGCACGGGCTGTACCACGAACCCCACCCCGACCTGCAATGCGACCATCTATGAGCTGACGCCCATCGGCGATCCTATTCAAGCAGGATCGACGTCTGGGAACTATGCGATCAACGGATACTATGCGGACGGAAGCACTACGGCGACGACCTTTGGCGGTAATTACTACTACAACGGCACCTCCTATGCGGCTGGAACGGGTTTCCTTCCCTTGGTCGTCGATACCAATAACAATGTATGGACCTATGATCGACAAAACTACTCCATCGTTAAATTGACCGGCTCCGGCACGACCTACAGCAACAGCTTTTCCTATGCCAATGGCGGCAATGCCGGCGCGACCGCGGAGATACTGCCGACCGACGCGGACCCATACGGCCTTACTGTGGACGGGAGCAACAATGTATGGTTCCAGGCGATTGGGCCGTCATCAGGCACCATTACCGCTGCCACCTGTGGTGCTACCTCCTGGGGCAGCGCTAACAAGGCCTTCGGAGGGTACCTCGGCGGATCGTTCTCAAATCTGGTGTTGGCGCCCGAAACCGCACCTAACAGTACCGCCGGTCAAACCCAGGTGGTCATGGCTGTCGATCCAAACCTGACGGACACATATACCCCGAGTGGTGGCAGCGCTACCGCTATCCCGGGAGCTCCATTTATCTGGACCGCGGGTAATACCGGCAGCTCTGCTGCGCAATTAGCCCAGGCCTACGCCGGTACTGGTGGAACGACCGCTCAAGGCTGCGCGACGGCGCTCAATTTCTGGGGCAATGGCGCGGGTACGGCAGGAGGGGGAGCACCTGCGGCGGGCGGCACCACGCAGATCCCGACCATCACTGACCCGGCTGGCAATGCGGGGAGTCTGTCTGCTTTTGCTGACGATCAATCCCTCACCTTTGACAAATCCGGCAACCTGTGGCTTGCCAATTCTGTGGAGGACAGTTCTGTTAATTCTGGGCAGTATGAAATTGTAAATGCCATCACTAAGTTGACATTCAACTATGGCACCGCGTTCAGTGTCGCGCAGGCTGAAGCCCACACCACCTTCAGCGTTATCCACAATGTGGCGGGTATGTACGACGGCTCCACTGGCACGACCACATGCACAGCCGCCAATGAATCCACGACTGCGAACGCTTGTGGTTGGGGGCCTCCGGCAGCTCTCGTCACCGACGGTGGAGGTAACATTTACTACATCCTGAACCATCAGGGAACCTACACCAACAATGGTCATATCAATGCCATTTCTTCCACCAGCACGGCGCTCAGCCCGGTTGCGCTTACTCCCGCTACGCCGTTCGCTTCAACCACTAAGCCTGGGTGGTTTGGTTCAACATGCACGTCATGCATTGAACCTGGTACAACCACGAAAGCCACCAGCGCCCGTTATAACGCAGGCGCGAGCACCGGATACAATCCCTCCATTGACGCCTCCGGCAATATATGGCAAACGGTGTCACTTGACTACGTCGAGGAGATTGTAGGTGCGGCGGTCCCTAAGGTGACTCCCGATTCCCTTGGACTGAAGAACGGAACGTTTGCCCAGAAACCCTAAACAGCCTCTCGCAACCGTCAAGGGGAGGGCCCGATTGCAACAGTCAGGCCCTCGTATTTTGCCAGGACGAGTCTTTGGGCGCCTGAAGAGTAACCGTCAGGGCGTTAGACACAAGCCGCCTTCACGGGTGCCCCTGTTGGAGTGTTACGCGATCTCTATGCCCCATGCTGCCTCTTTATATATTGCGGAGGGAGCTGCCACTCTCCCGGCGATCGATGCCGTGATGGGATGACTGTCAACAATCTGCTTGCCAATTCTCAATAGCGCTGAGTATATTGGTCGCGCGCATTGTAGTAACGTTTCCACCGAGACCAGAATGCACTGGTTTCAAGAAAGTGCTCAGCATGTTGCTTGAGCGAAATGGGATGGTTTCTCGCCATCTGGAGGGGCAAGATGCCTGTAGTTTGTGTAAGAGAAGGAATGACTGCAAGACGGCTGCTAGGTCGATTGCTCATTTTCGTCGCGACTATGTCCGTCCTCGCACTCGCGGCCCGCACTGCGAAGGCCCAAACTGGGCAGGGATCGATCATGGGTCGGGTCACGGATATCAAGGGCGCACTGATCGCTGGAGCTGACGTCACTGTCATAAACAACGACACTCAGCAGCAGAACAAGACCAAGAGCAATGACTCCGGCACCTACAATGTGATCGCGCTGGATCCCGGAACTTACTCCGTTTCTGTACGCCTTAAAGGATTCAGCGACGCGGTGGTCCAAAACATCATCGTCAGTGCAGCCAGCACGGTCGAGACCGATGTCTCGTTAGCCGTAGGAAGTGAGACGATCACTGTTACAGTAACTGCGGAAGAGTCACTGCTCTCCAACACATCGGATGTGTCTACGACGGTTGACCATACACTGGTCGAAGAACTACCGTACCCGGAACGGTCGGCGTTGGAAGCGGTGTTGCTGGTGCCGGGCGTAAATGGCGATCCGCTGCAGCCGGGCGGTATCGCTACAGAGAATGCTGGCGCCTTCACGAGCGTAATAGCGCCTGGCGCGAGTATCACGGTCGGCGGCGCCGCGCCGGGTGGAACGGCGTTTCTCCTGGATGGCTCCGACACTCGGCTGTCCAGTTATCCTGCCTCGGGCATCAATCTATCGGGCATGGTTGTGGGGGAATCGACCGTAATTACCGGCGGGATGTCAGCAAAGTTCGGTCGAAGCGGCTCTGGCGCGATTTTCCAGAGCAGCAAGTCCGGCACGGACCAATACCACGGCGGCGTCACATGGTCGCACAGCGATCCTTTCTTGAACGCATTTCCCGACGGCGGTACAGCTCGCAACAACCTTCATCAAAACTTTTTCGGCTTTTATCTGGGAGGGCCGGTTCGAATTCCCAAGGTATACGACGGACGGAGAAAGACCTTTTTCGAGGTCGGCATTGAGCCGGGCAGGTTGAGCAATACCTATGGCTTTCGCGGAACCTTCTTTACTCCGGACCAGCTTGCCGGCCACATGAACAATTCCTTATCCATATTGGATCAGTACGCTTTGCTGCACCATGGCTATGCGTACGCTCTTAACTGTGCCCGTGCCGGCGATGCAAATTTCGAACCTACGTCCGAAACTGTAAATGGGGGGGCATGCTTGCCGCCAAGCGCGACCTATCAATCCTCCCTTTATTATCAATCGCCTGTGACTCCTAACCCCGGCTTCTGTAACAATGCGACCACGACCACAGGCTTTCCATGCGGTCCGGTGTATAACGGAACCACCAACCCCTACGTCCCGATTACAGGTCCTATTGCAGATTGCGCGAGTGGGTACAACCCTGGATCGAACGGCTGCGCGAATGATGTAGGCCCTCAATTGGCCCAGAATCCATTTGCCCAGTTTGTCCTCTCACAGATGCCTGGGGGTGGCAGTCCGGATCCTTATGTCCAGTTTGATTCGCCCGATGGGGCCTTGGCCACGGATGGCACCAATGCTGATTATGAGCGCGGAGTCATTAACATTGACAATCGCTATTCCACCCGCATCGATCACCAGTTTGATAACAGCAACAGGCTCTTTGTTCGCTATACGGTTGTACCGCTCTCGGCCAACCGGTATCTTGCTCTCCCTGTCAATAATGTCCTCAACTTTGTGCCCAGGTACAACAGCTACACGCATGATGTCGCTATAGGGTATACGCACGTATTCAGCAATAATCTGGTCGGTGAGTTCCATTACTCTTTCCTGCGTTCCAACAAACAAACACTGCCGCCGTCGGCGGCGTTGGCCCAGGATTATGGCGCCAAGTATGGTCTTACTCCGTCGGCGACCGGAAAGGGTTTCCCAAATCTCGGCAACTTCAATGACACCGGTGCCACCTATACGATTCAGCCTGGCGCTACTGCAGCAGCCATCAACCTGGACCAGGACTTTATTGGAGGCGCCAACTTCAACTGGACGCATGGCACTCATCTCATTCAGTTCGGAGTGGATTTCCGCTGGTATCAAGCGAACGACTATGATTTAAGCGGCCTGTACGGTGGCCACTATGCCTTTTCGCAGGGAAGTACAGACAATGGGGCAGCGGGCGGCGGCATGGCACTTGCGTCATTCATTCTCGGCGCGCTAGGCCTCTACACAGATACACCGGCGTCGGTTCCAGCGTATTACCGCTGGCGGTATTATGCCGGGTACATCCAGGACGACTGGCGCGCCTCCCCCAGGCTGACCATCAATATGGGCCTTCGTTACGATCTCGAGACGCCGCGGATGGAGAAGTTCAACAACCAGGCCTATGTGACACTTATTCCAGGAATGCTGAATGGTCAGCCGACTTCCGCATCGTTTTGTTTCTCCGGCTCCTGCGGTCTTCCCAAGACACTATGGCCGACCAACTACTATGGCTTACAACCGCGTATCGGCATTTCTTTCGCGGCAACTCCCCGGACGACTCTACGTGTCTCCTATGGTCTCATGCGTTTGCCGTTGACAGGGTATGATCCATCGGCCTCCCCTGATCCTGACTTCAACGTCTCCGCAAATAGCGTTGGCGGCACAGGAGGAGGCCCATATCCCGGTGCGGTCGATTATATGACTAACTTCAGCCCCGTTCTGGGAACCTCGACCTACACAGCGCTTCATGGATTTCGCGGTCCCATCGAGGACTCGACCGGCGTTTCGCCTGTCTATGTGGAGGAGAACTCAGCTGTACCTTACATTCAGAACTGGAATCTTACGGTTCAATTTCAGCCGGCACAGAAGACAGTAATCCAGGCAACGTATCAAGGCGTGCATGGGGTCCATTTGGTCGGCCTGTTCACCAACCCAATCAACACGCCGCCGCTTGCAACGATCGTTGCTAATATTCAGCAGGGCGTATACCTGAATGACCAAACCCATGCTAACCAGTATGGCATCACTTCTGGTATCGGCTCAACCACGCCGCTGGTTGAAACCGCCCTGCAAGAGGAGGAGCCTTATCAGAATTTCTTCAACCAGTCTCTGGATGAGATCTATCCCCGGCATGGATCGTCGCATTACGATGCGTTCTATATCAGTGTCAACCAACGCGCCAACAAGAGCATGTCCTTCCTCGCAAACTACAGTTGGGTCAAAAGCCTGGACAATGTCCCTGAAACGACCATCGGCACAGGTGGCGGCTTCGGCACTGCCCCGCTACAAAATCCATTCGATCTCAACGGGGAATATTCAGTGTCGTCCTTCGATCAGCCGAGCAAGTTCAAAGCCGGCTATGTTTTCAGGTTTCCCTTTGGGGCCAACCAAATGTTCAATTCGCGCCATGGCTGGATCAACCAGATCATCGGAAATTTTTCCACCTCTGGCATCGCTACGGTGGCTTCGGGATTCCCGAACACAGTTCTCCTTGGAGGTAATGGAAACTTTATCTCAATCACTCCTCAAGGCGTCGACGGTTGCCGCTCCACGTTCTGTCCGAGTGAAGGGCTTTCGCCCGGCTATGTGCTTCGGCCTAACTTCGTTCCGGGGGTACCATTGATCAACAAAAACTGGAAAAAGAACCCATTTGACACGAACGGTTTGGGAGTAATAACCCCTTATCTCAACGCCGCTGCATTCACAACACCAGGCTCTCCGGGTAATCCTCAGTTGGGCAATGTTCCGCGCACCCTTGCCAATGCCCGCAGTCCGCGTGAACTATTCTTCGATGCACAGCTTTCGAAAAGCGTTACTTATCGACGTTACCAATTTAGTCTCAACATTAGCGTTATCAATGTGCTCAATCATCCTGCTTACTTTAGCGCGTCCGGCCAGAATCTGAGTACAGGCTCGTCCGCATCGTCAACTACTGGACAATTTACATATCCAGCCAACGCCAGCTTCGGCGAGCTGAACGCAAGCAACACATCAGGCATATCTCGTAGCGTCCATCTCGGAGCCAAGTTGAGCTTCTAGCTGACTGCATTCGTGCTAAGGCTCCGTAATCTTGAGACCTCCAGGATAAATCTCGTTCATGGTGCAGCAAATCCTCATTCACCCGCTTCGCAAGCTACCTTGCTCCTAGGTGAAGCAAGAGAGGTTGGGATAACTCCACAATTAACATTGCTCCCCCGGGAATGGTGAATTCGGTGTGACTGATGCTAAGGCTCCGTAATCTTGAGACCTCCAGGATAAATCTCGTTCATGGTGCAGCAAATCCTCATTCACCCGCTTCGCAAGCTACCTTGCTCCTAGGTGAAGCAAGAGAGGTTGGGATAACTCCACAATTAACATTGCTCCCCGGGAATGGTGAATTCGGTGTGACTGATCCAGCATTGAAAATGTTCGAATTCTTAGGAACACTAAGAGCTCGTAGTCGGAAAAGTCCGCGGCGCTTGGCTCTAGCCGTTACGGAGTTGAGGCATAATTATATCTGGTGGCTGTACATGAAAGCTGCGAAAGAGGCGCGCAAGCCGGCCTACATAAACGCAACGATTATGAAAGCTAACGAGATAAGAATTGATTCCACGAACGTTGATCGACTCTCGGTCGACGTTCAGGCTATGCCACGAGAGTTGATTCGATCTGGGCCTTGGAGAATCATTCTCAATGGAACTCAGGAACGCGATGCATTGCCTAACGCGCACGGGATGATCGATCTTACGGTGCCTGATGGTCATGAGATTCGATGACGTTAGTCGTGCCGGCCAGACCAAGTTTCCCTGCGCCCGGCGGCCCGGGCCGTACTTGATGAGGCACGATGGAACCCTCTTCTTCTGGCCGGCCGCTTGCGCAAACCCAAACCGTTCTTCCTTGCATGGCTGAGATACCAGGCTCTTCCCGGTCTTCCAGCCTTCACGGGGCAGCACGCGGATCATGCGATAGCCATGCTACAGCTGAGTCGCAACCCCGAAACCGTTAGAGATCAAGGTAGCTTCCGGGTGGCGATAAGTGGCGATACAAAGAACATCTAGTTCTGTACTGTAAGTGAAAGAGTGGCAGTCTGTGGCGCTGTGCCGCCTGATGATGGCGTAGCCGTGATCGTGACGGCATAGGCCGTCGTGGATGGCAATGTACTAGTTTTGATGCCTGAACCGCAGCCGCCTAATCCACTAAACCCCGCTACCGAACCGATGACGAAGAGCACCACCAGCGGAAGGTGAGACTTCAGTCGACGAGTCCGAGAGCGAAGCATTGTGACGCCGGGTAACAGAAAGAGAAACGAAAGAAACAGAACGCGATCGCTCGAGTGTCGTCCCGAACCCTGATCGAGGGCAGCTTTGGTAACGGGAACTGAGAACGTCATCGTGGAGGAAAGAGCTGTATTGCTTCCGTTCGGAGTGAAGCTCGCGGGGGAGAAGCTGACTGTGGACGAAGCGGGCAGGCCGGCGGCACTCAACGTAAAGGTCTGGCTGAAGCCTCCACTTGGCTGGATGGCAATCTGTACGCTCCCAGTGCCTCCACCCTGGACCGTCATGGTGGTTGGTGACAAAGACATACTGATTTGAGGTGTGATCGGCGCGGCCACAGCTATCGAAGTCACCGACGATGTAGATCCGGAATGGAGACCATCACCTGTGTAGGCCGCTGTGAGGCTGTGTGTGCCCGATGTAGTGAAGCTGGTTGTGAGTGCCGTCGTTCCGCTTGGATCGAGAATAGATGAACCTATGTTTTGAGTGGAATCATAGAAAAAGACGTTCCCAGTGGGAACACCATTGACTAAGGCAGAGACATGCACCGACAAGTTGACCGGCGTATTGAGAGCGGCATTGTTGGAGGCACTGGTCAGGACCGTTTCGGTATCTCCATCCGCAACAACTGTGATGGTTAACGGTGCCGAAGTAGATGCCATGTGGGTAGCATCACCCGCATACTGCGCAGTAATTGTCTGGTTTCCGATTGTCGAGAATGACGCCGAACAGGTTGCCGATCCGCCCGTCAACGTTGATGAGCATAGCTGTGTTGTGCCATTGGAGAAAGTGACTGTGCCGGTGGGAGTTGCATAATTTGACCCGGTGCTGGCAACAGTTGCGGTGAACGTGTCGTTGGCCCCAACGGCAACCGTGGTTGCCGAAGCGGTGAGTTGCGTTGTACTGTCGCCATAGTACAGGTCATAAACGGGTTGCATGAAGCAAACGTCATCTTCCGTGGTAACGATGTAATCGCCACCTGCACGCTGATAGACGCCCATGGGATAGCTCATGTCGAGCAGGCCGCATTGATCGAGTATCCCTTTCCGCATCGACACGACATAGTCGCCCGTCACCTTATTCAGCACCCGTACAGTACTGCGCATATTTACGGCCTCGGTGGAGGTCGATTCATCCTGGTCATCGTTGTTATAGGCAACAAAGATGAAGTCACCCGCTACGGAGAACGACATAGGCGTACCGACAATCGTATCGTTACTACTGCCTGATGCGATGAAGCTCGCATTCAGGGCCATCGGCAGGGCAATCTTCCAGGCGACTGTGGGGGTAGTGCTCCAATTGTTGTACCGGATCAAGGTCGAGCCCATCTGTTGATTTCCGAGCCCGCATTCAAGACCCAGGTTGTAATCCGTAGCGGTGGCGCCACTCAAAAACATCGCGTCCGCCGACGAGTCGTAATACAGGTGCTGAAGGTTGTACAAGTCGTAGGTTGTAGTGCCTTGTGTCGTAGGTGCCGGGCAAAACCGCTGGTAGCTCGTGAGATCCGCCGAAGTAACGTCCGGTGTCGGATCGGGTGTTGTGCTGACCGGGATGCCGTAGCGTGTGGTCTGGTCCCAGGTGCTGTACTCAGGATTGCCATGACCATCGAGTCCCTGGTAGGTGAACTTGTAGATGGCGGTTGGGACGGGAGCGCCCGGGGGAGGCACATCCACGCCTCCGCTCCCTGGAGGCGCTGTAGTTGGGCTGGGAATCTGAAGGTTAGTATTGTTGGCGAACCAGATATTTCCGCTGGCGTCTACCTGCCATCCATCACCATTCGTGTCAGTGGCCTGTTTGGCAAATGACACAACGGATGGCACCGTGAATGTGCCGGTAGGGAGGTCTCCGTTGCCGCTGGAATCAATCCAGGTCCAGTTGCAGAACAGGTCATTGTTGGCCCCTGCCGGACAGGACGGCTGACCGGGAAGACCAGTCGTAGTTCCGTAGACGATGGCCCCTGAAGGAATGGCGGTTTGTCCGACATCGCCTAATCCATCCGAGTTGTATCGGAAGAGCCAAAGAGACTGAGGATGATTCCATGCAATCATCGCCGAAAAAAGATTGCCGTTGATCCTGTAATTAAAGCTGCTTCCGAATCCCTCCCCCAGAATACGCGGGTCGTTAGGGTACATTGCTCCATTGAGAGTCGTGCCCTCGAAGCTCCATACCGGACTCAGGTCAGCCTGCCCACCGCTGCTCGTGGGTGGGGCGGGGTATTGAATCGTAAAGTGGTGCTGGTCGGAGTAAATATCAGTCTCGCTGCCAGGATCGACCGAGGCCATTTCTTCCTGGATTTCCGCCTCGAGGTCGGTTGCGGGTGCACTTGTGACCCAGGTGCTGCCGGAGGGCGTAAAACTGCGCACAATGGCATATGGCTCCCCTGTGATATCGGGAGAGGCCGCTGGAGGATTGATAACATTCGTCCGGTTCGGCGTGACATCCGCCTTTGCTTGCCCATTGAAGGCAACATATAGCAGACCGGAGCTGTCCATGCCGACTCCGAGCAGATTTTGAAAGCGGTCCGGCGCGTTTTGTCCAATCACGTCACCTTCACTGGCGGCGAACCAGCCTCCCGATTGGCCAAAGGTCTTGACCAGGCCGGGACTGGAGCCGGAGACGTCGTAGAAGAGAATCTGCTGATTGGTCCCGTTATCGGCGACCATCAGATTTCCTGAATTGTCCCAGGCAAGCGCGGTGGGAGATTGGAGACCGGTGATGCCGGAATCGGTGATCGTGTTTGTGGATGTATTCAGTTCGAGTACACGGGCGGTCGATCCGGTATCGCCATCGGATACCATCGTCATCCAGATCGAAGAGTCCGAGGCGCGTGACACGAGTTGGGTCACCCAGCCGTCATAGGGGAGAGAGATGGTCTGTAGCACTGTTGTAGGGCTGGCCGCGTTGTAGACGAGGATCTGGTTCGTCACGGTGTTGCCGCCGGTACCCGCAGTGGTGTGGTTGTCGAGCGCATAGAGCAACTCAGTTCCGCTGACAGTGGCAGTCGCGATGCCCAAGACATGCGAACCCGCCGAAGAATAGCTAACCGGGGAACTTCCGCTGACTGGTACGGTCTGGTTGATCACTAGAAAGGAGCCGTCGGGACCGAATGCTCCGTTATAGCCTGTTCCCGTGGTGACCCACGGAGCTGGCTTACCGGTGTTCGAGCCGGTGGCATAGTACCGGCGCACGCCATACCAGATTCCATCCGCTACGGTTGGATAGCCGAGGTTGCCACCGTCGTACGATAAAAACACATCAGCATACAGGTAGGTGCCATCGCTATAGATTCCAGAGCCGCCGACGCTGACTGGGAAAGAGAAGCCTGTGTTGTAGCCGATCTGGGTACCATTCTGATAGGACCTGATGTTCCTGCTCAGTTCGTCATAGTGGTTATTGGTGTAGATCGTTCCATTCGAGCTGACAAAGATGCCATCCAGAATGACCTGCATGCATGGGTTAGCCGAATTTGTTCCCCCACATGCGAGCGAATTGCCGAACCAGCTTATGGTGTACTCCTGAGCATGGACTGCGGGCAGCCCACAGCAGAGAAAGAGTACTGCGACAAAGTTTCTGAGAGCAACGAGGCGAGCGGTGAGGTACAGTCTATTGCAGGATTTCATGGGGGCACCAAGAAACGTTTCCATTAAGAGTGTTGTTCACCAAGCCGTTGAAATATATATTGATGAAAATGTGAATGTCAAGGTGAGATAACTTCTTAGATCGTCACTTCGTGATCAAACTCTGGGACCCCATTCAGCTAGGACCAAATTGACCGGCAGGATTCGCTTGCGGTAGGATGGCGAACACGATGGTAACGTTTCACTTCGTACACTGGAGATCGAATCGAGGCTCTTCAGCGTTCGATCTTATCCGGTGTGCCGTGTGGATGGTTTGGGTCACTTACGGGCTCGCCACTCAAGCACAGATGCACGCGGGGCCGAAAATGGCCGGCTTCAGCTCCGCTTTCGGTATCGATAAACAACCCGCTGCCGACTACACCGTGCAGGAGCTTGAAGTCACCATCGGCAAGAACACCATCGTCAATCTTCTGCAACCCGGCGAGTCCGCCCAACTCAGACTTCACTTTGTGAACAAAGCGTGGTCGGCGTTGCGCGAGACTGGGCATTTTGAAGTCATCCACTATCGAACCAGCGTTCCCGCGGGCGATATATGGACCCCCACCGTTTATGCCCTGGAAACGGCAGACACCCAGCCGCTCACTCTGAATCTTGGCAGCCACGGCTCGCAGGACGTGGTGATACGGCCGAAGGTCGGCGACACTTTTGGCGGCTACGCGATCGTTGTCGATATGCCCGGCCATGGGCGCGCCTTTGCGGCGACCCTTGTCCGCTCGCTTGTGCCCGATTATGGCCGTGTTCAATTTCCCACCTACGCGCTCGATGCTCCATGGCCCAATCAGATGAACGAAGGTGTTTTTTCGATGTTCTTCCGCCTTGGAGTCAAGGGTATGCGGCTGGGGGCCTCCTTCGACGACAAAGACAGCCCGGCGGACAAGTTGGACGCAGCCCAACGCAACCGGGACCTGACCTGGGCGCGCAAATACGACGTCACCGTCATGCTGACCATCGGAGGGGCCGGTTCCGCCATTCAGCCGTTAGGCGAGGGCCGGCCCTGGTTAGATCAGAACGGCCAAATGCTGAAGACCAAGGACGACCACGCTTGGTTGCCGTCTGCCGACAACGACTTTCAGCAATGGGTTCATGGCATTGCAAAGGCGTATGGCTGGCCCCGCGGCAATGTGAATGCGATGGAGCTCTGGAATGAACCCTGGGAGAGCACCTCGATCTCAGGCTGGGGTGCCGATATCCCACGATATCGCGAAATCTTCACCCACATGGCGCAGGGAATTGAAGAAGCACGCGCGCAAGACGGCACGAAAGTCCTGATCGGCGGCACATGCTCTTCTACCAACGCGCGTGACAAGCTGTTCTCCGATGGCACCGATAAGTTCCTCAAATGGATGGACTACATCAGCCTCCATTATCAGGCGATGGGCGCGGATCCGTCGCTCGTTCCTGAGTGGATGAACCGCAAGGGCGAGTATGGCCCTATGCGCGTGTGGGACACCGAGAGTTGGATTGCGAACTCCGAAGACCGCTTCGCCGGTGTGATCGCTTCCATGCGTGCCCAGGGCCAGACGCGCACCGCGGGCATCTACGGTGGAAATGTGTATCAGAGTGACAATATCAAGGTCGACGGCCAGATCTACCCCGTTATCCAGATGTGGGCGCCCGCGGCGGCCGTTGCGGCGGCAACCAGGTATATCGGTCAGCGCGATTTCGACAAGCTACTCTTCGGTGAAGGACTGCCATGGGTGTTCGCCTTCAGGGATCTTCCCGGCAGACACGATGATGGAACCCTCGTGGTCGTAGGCGATCTCGCCAAAATTTACGACGCGGGCCGAACACCTTTTCGCAGTGTCAAGGTCGCCGACGATGCCGTCCTGGTCCTCACCGATCCGCAACACGACGTTCGCCTTTTTGATTTTTACGGCAACCCTTTGCCGCAGACGGAAACCGTCAGCATACCTCTCGATGGCCGCGGCTTCTTCGTCCGCGCATCGGGAGCGCCCGGCTCATTTGCGACAGTGCTCGACATCGTTCGCGATGGACAGATCAAAGGGGTCCAGCCCGTGGAGATCGTGGCCCACGACATGACTAACAGCCTCCCCGCAAAACCGTCGCTAAGGGTCACGCTGACGAACGTGCTCAACCATAAAGTGGAAGGGGCTCTGACTGCGCAGGGCAACGGGTTGACGATCGCTGCGAACAATATCCCCGTCGAGCTTGCTCCCCATGAGATCCGCGACTTTACTTTTTCAGTGTCGGGGACGCCGGCTCCGAATAATACCTACCCCGTTCATCTTGTTTTCGACGGTGGAAGGTCAGGCTCCGCCACCCATGATGAAGCTATGCACGTCAATCTGATTGCTCGCCGAACCATCAAAATTGATGGGGATTTATCCGACTGGCGTGGTGTGCTGCCTCAGGTGCTGCCTGGCACCTCCATTGGCGCAAGCCTTACCGAGAAGGCTTATCTACCCTATGCGGACTTCAACGCAGCCGCTGCCGAAGGCTTCTCCACCGCCTATCTGGCTTATGACGACCACTACTTCTATTTTTCGGCGAAAGTCGCCGACAGTACTCCGGATGAGGGGATGATGCGGTTTGAAACCCGCGATGACAATTCGTTTTTCTATCCCGATTGGGTAACTGATCTACATGGCAACAAACAGATGTGGCCTCAAAGCGTGCGACATTATTCCTATCGCAAGGGTTTCGAAATTCCTTCCTCGGGGCGTAATGGCAGCGACAACGTGCAAATTGCATTCAATGTAATCGACCAGAAGCCATGGCTTGCTGGGCCGCCGGGTACTATTCCGCACTTCATCAACTATTGGGACACGGATTACGAATTCGCTCTCAACAAGGTAGCGCCTCAATACGGTGGCGGCTATGAAGTGTGGCGTCTCACCGCGCCGGGCATGCCGCGCAAGCATTTTTATCCACGGGAGCCTGCGTCCGCTATTGACGGCGGCCCAGTCAAAGACGCTCAGCTCTCTATCGCCTACAAAAACGGCATCCGTTATGTGGAAGCCGCCATTCCCTGGCACGAGATCCCTGAAGTTCGCGCCCGCATCCTTGCCGGTAAAACTGTTAAATTCTCCTGTCGGATCAACGACAACGGCAACAAGAATGCTTCGCATGAGCTCGCTACCGAGCGCAGCGTCTCGAAGATAAATACCTTCACCTTTCATAATGACTGGCAGACTCACTGGTCCAACGAGCTCGAGTTCGGCGCAGAGAAAGCCCCGTAGTGCAAATTCTGGACCGGCTCAACCTCGCCTATTCTGCCTTTCGTTTTAGGTCCTCCATGATGCCGAAGTTTACTTTTGGCCTCGCACATAGAACCATCAAGTCTTTTGTAAGGAGAGCGGGAAAGTATGATTGCAATATCCACTCGTAGGCAGTTTCTCGCAGGAGCCACTGCGGCCCTGGTTGCTGCCAGCGAGGCGCACGCGTGGCGGAGCACTCCTGAAGCCGGCGGTCCCCTTAGCTATGTCAATCCGATGATCGGTTGCGGCGGTCACGGCCACTGCTACCCCGGCGCCACGGTTCCGTTTGGCATGGTGCAACTCAGTCCGGACACTGGAACCCAAGGCTGGGACCACTGCAGCGGGTACCACTACGACGACACCTCGATCTTCGCCTTTAGCCACACCCACCTTAGCGGGACAGGTCGTGGCGAGATGTTGGATTTCGGGGTCATGCCTTCGATCGCGGAAGTTCCATCGTCCTCCCCCATCGCGAAAGACTTCTACCGTGTCGGCTTCAAACACTCCAACGAGCACGCCAGTCCAGGCTATTACTCTGTGACGTTGGATAGCGGTGTGCTCGTGGAGTTGACGGCAACAGAGCGCGTAGGCCTGCATCGGTATACATTCCCAGCGTCACCTCACATTCATTTCCTTCTCAATCTGATAGAGCAACCCCAGGGCGCCGAGCCGGTGGCACCGCGGATTTTGGCGTCGCAGGTCACAATCGCTGGTCCGGACACTCTTACCGGATTTCGCCAGACCGCGGACTGGGCAAGCGGACGCAGACAGCATTTCGTCATGCAGTTCAGCAGGCCTTTTAAGCTTGTGCAGGTCTTCAACGATGGCGAGCCTCTTCCGTTATCGAACGCCGAAGGCAAGGCTCTACAGGCGCGTATTGTCTTCGACTTGCCCCAGGGTGGAGTGATCGAAGTCAAAACAGGCATCTCTGCTGTGGACGTAGACGGTGCAAGAAGAAATCTTGAAGCCGAAGCATCAGGATGGACATTCGACGTGTGCCGCCTTCATGCAGCCGACGCATGGAGGCAGATGCTTGGGCGAATCTCGGTGTCTGGAGGCACCCAGCGACAAAAGGAGATACTCTACACCAGCCTTTACCACTCAATGTGTGCGCCAACGCTCTTCGACGACATCGACGGACGCCATCGCGGCATGGATGGCAATATCCATAAGCTCGACGCTGGTCAGCACAATTACAGCACCTACTCGCTCTGGGACACGTACCGCGCTCTGCATCCGCTCTATACGCTGATGCTGCCGGATCGAGTTACGGAAATCGTAAACTGCCTGATCCGCATGGCGAACCAGAGTCCGGCCGGCCCACCCATCTGGCCCCTGCAGGGAGTCGAAACGTTTACGATGACCGGCTATCACTCTGCCGTCGTCATCGCTGAAGCCGCGATCAAAAAGCTTCCAGGCATCGACCTCGCCGCAGCATGGCAGCCTTTCAGCAAGCGCGCCCTTTCCGACGATTATGAAGGCTTATCGCTCTATCGCGAGATGGGTTATATCCCATGCGATCTGGTAGCGGAGTCCTGTAGCAAAACGACCGATTATTGCTACGACGATTGGGCCATGGCCCATTTAGCGCGGGCGCTCGGCCACGAGGATGTCTATACCAAGCTCGTGGACAGGTCTGGCAGCTACAAGAACCTTTATGACCAGAAGAGCACCTTCCTTCGTCCCCGGCTAGCGGATGGTTCCTGGGCCGAGCCATTCGCCTCCAACGAGATGGGACATTCCGCGAAATGGCGAGACTATACGGAATCGAATCCCTGGCAGACGACCTTCGCGGTTCCGCACGATCCTGCAGGCTTGGCTTACCTGTTGGGAGGTCGTCGAGGACTGGAAGCGAAGATCGACGAAATTTTTAGTGCAGATTCGATTTTGCCCGCGGATGCTCCGCTCGACATCGCTGGGCTGGTTGGACAATACGCCCACGGCAATGAACCAAGCCATCACATTGCCTATCTTTATGTTTATGCGGGCGCGCCGCATAAAACGCAATCGCGTGTGGCGTCGCTTTGCGAATCGATGTACGCCAATCAACCTGACGGCATTGCCGGCAACGAAGACTGTGGCCAGATGTCGGCTTGGTATGTGATGAGTGCTCTGGGCTTCTATGCTGTCGACCCGGTAAGCGGCAACTACGTCTTCGGCTCACCGATGTTTGATCGTGCTACGCTTCAGCTTGGCGACGGCCGGATCCTCACCCTGATCGCTTCGCGTCAATCGGCACAGGATGTCTATATCCAATCGATTACTTGGAACGGGACCGAGTATGACAAGCTTTGGTTTGCTCACAAGGACATCGTGAACGGTGGCACCTTTGTTCTGCAGATGGGTCCACGGCCCAGCGCGACCTTCGGTACTGCCGAGCAAAATGTTCCACCAAGTCGATCAAGTCGTATGCAGGGTGAATGATCCCATCGAGATCTGCCGGAGATGAGGGAGCGCACGTAGTTCCTCGGGAAAGAGCGGAATCCCTCGCGTGTACCGAAACCAGCTCGGAAGGTCTTCAACAAAATATGGCCAAAGGGGAGGCATTCCATGAAATTGACAGGCAAGCGGGCACTCGTGACAGGTTCGACCAGCGGCATCGGGCTAGGCATTGCGGAGGTTCTGGCGTCCGCTGGCTGCGACATAGCCTTAAACGGCTTCGGAGAATTAGACGCCATCATGGCGCTAACCCGACAGCTCGAAAGCCAGTACGCTGTGCAAGTACGGCATTTTCGAGCTGACGTCTCGAAGACGGAGGAATGCCGCACCATGGTGGCACGCGCAATTTCTGAGCTTGGGGGCATCGATATTCTCGTCAACAACGCTGGTATTCAGCACATCGCTCCGGTCGAAGCTTTTCCGGTCTATCGGTGGGACGCAATCATCTCCACAAATTTGTCCTCTGCATTTTACCTGACAGCGGCTCTCCTACCAGAGATGCGAGACAGAGGCTGGGGACGGATCATAAACATCTCTTCCGTCCATGGCTTAGTGGGATCGAAGTTCAAATCCGCGTATGTAGCTGCGAAGCACGGGCTCCTCGGTTTAACAAAGGTTGTTGCTTTGGAAGCCGCAGGAAGCGGTGTGACCTGTAATGCGGTTTGTCCGGGGTGGGTCTTGACACCAATGGTTGAGGCGCAGATTCAGAAGTTGATGAGTGAGGACAAACTCGAACGAGGCGAGGCCGAGAGGAAGCTTCTCAACGAAAAGCAGCCCTCCGGCGAGTTTGCGACCCCCCAGCAGATTGGCGCGCTTGTTGCTTTTCTCTGCTCCGAACACGCAGCGAATATCACCGGCGCTTCTGTTCCGGTCGATGGGGCATGGAGTGCTCAGTAATTCATATATGCGAAGTGGATTAATCGAAGAGAGAGACGATAAGCAGATGAACAAAGTTTGGCCAGATGCACAGAGTTCTTTGGATGGGATCGTCCGCAATGGAATGCTGCTGGCAGTTGGCGGTTTTGGGCTTTGCGGCATTCCAGAGGCGTTGATTGAAGCATTGCGCGACACGGGCGTGTGCGGTCTCACGGTCGCCAGCAACAACGCCGGGGTTGACGGCTGGGGCCTGGGGCTTCTGCTGGAGACGCGGCAGGTCCGCAAGATGATCTCCAGCTATGTTGGCGAGAACGCGGAGTTCGAGCGTCAGTTCCTGCACGGGGAACTCGAAGTCGAGTTCTGCCCGCAAGGCACGCTAGCCGAGCGGATGCGGGCTGGAGGAGCGGGAATCCCAGGCTTCTATACACGCACCGGCGTCGGCACCGCTGTCGCCGAGGGCAAAGAACAAAGGCACTTCGGCGGTATTCCGCACATCCTTGAACGCGGTATTCGTGCTGATCTGTCGCTGGTGAAGGCGTGGAAGGCAGATACACACGGCAATCTTGTCTATCGGCGCACAGCGCGCAACTTCAATCCGCTGGCCGCCACCTGCGGCCAGTTCACGGTCGCAGAGGCGGAGATCCTCTGCGAGGCCGGCGAACTCGACCCCGATGAAATCCATACTCCTGGCATCTTCGTGCAGCGGGTCGTGCATAATCCAACGCCCGAGCGGCGAATCGAACGTAGGACAACACGGAAGGTCTAGCCTATGCCTTGGACACGAAATGAAATGGCAGCGCGCGCCGCTGCCGAGTTGCGGGACGGCTTCTACGTCAACCTCGGAATTGGTATGCCTACGCTCGTTGCGAACTATATTCCATCCGGCATGAATGTCATCCTGCAATCTGAGAATGGGTTGCTCGGGATGGGGCCTTTTCCTTTTGAAGACGAGGTCGATGCGGATCTTATCAACGCCGGTAAAGAGACAGTGACATTTTTGCCGGGCGCATCGACCTTCTCAAGCGCCGATTCGTTCGCGATGATTCGTGGCGGCCACATTGACCTAGCGATTCTGGGCGCAATGCAAGTCTCTGAACGCGGAGATCTCGCCAACTGGATGATCCCCGGCAAGCGCGTCAAGGGAATGGGCGGAGCCATGGACCTAGTTTCGGGTGTGCGCCATCTGATCGTCATGATGGACCATACAGCGCAGGACGGAAGCTCTAAGCTCCTCCCCCAGTGCACGTTGCCGCTAACAGGCGCTGGCGTCGTCAATCGAATCATCACGGACCTCTGCGCGATGGACGTCACACCGACAGGTCTTGAAGTGATCGAATTAGCGCCTGGGGTTTCATCCGAACAAGTCTTGCAACGTACCGGGTGCTCCATTCGCTTTTGTCTGGAAAGAAAAGAGGACCTAACTTGAAGCCTGTAATTCTTGCCGCAAAAAGGACTCCCATTGGCTCGTTTCTGGGGGCGTTCAAAGATGTGTCCGCCGTCGAGCTCGGGACCGCGGCTGCTTCCGCCGTGCTGGCTGGCCTCGATCCGACCGACGTCGCCGATGTCATCGTTGGCAATGTAATCCAGGCTGGCCAGGGTATGAATCCTGCGCGGCAGATAGCGCTAAAAGCGAAGCTGCCGGTGCAGATTCCGGCACAGACGATCAACCGCGTCTGCGGCAGCGGTATGCAGGCGGTAATCAGTGCTGTGCATGGTCTCCGCGCAGGCGATGGACCGCTCTATATTGCCGGAGGTACTGAAAGTATGTCACGCGCCCCCTTTTTGGCGCCGCACATGCGGGCGGGCCACAAGATGGGCGATTCTGTCTTGTGGGACAGTCTCATACGTGATGGCCTCACCGATCCGATCTATGGCTTTCATATGGGCATCACGGCTGAAAATATCGCTGCGAAGTGGAACATCTCCCGCGAGGAACAGGATGCATTTGCGGTTGAGAGCCACCGCAGGGCAGCCGATGCGCAGAGGGGAAACCTATTTGGCGCGGAAATCGTTTCGGTAGATATAACTTCGCGTCGGGATACCATCACTGTGAATGCGGATGAGGGCGTGCGCCCGGAAGCTAGCCCAGAAGTGCTCGCAAAATTGAAGCCTGCGTTTCAACCAGAGGGTGGAACTGTGACGGCGGGCAATGCCAGCACCCTAAACGATGGTGCGGCGATGCTTGCCATCGCGGACGAAAGATACGCGCTTGCTCATGGTCTCAAGCCGCTCGCTGAGATTCTCAGCTATGCTACGATCGGCTTGGATCCGAACCTCATGGGCATTGGGCCCGCAGTGGCCATACCCCTGGCATTGAAGCGCGCGGGACTAGACATTCCTGACATCGATCTCTTCGAATTGAACGAAGCTTTTTCTGCCCAGTCCATCGCTGTATGCAGAGATCTCCATCTGGATCGGGAGCGTGTCAATGTCTCGGGCGGCGCACTCGCACTCGGGCACCCGATTGGGGCCTCTGGCGCCCGCATCGTCGTTACGCTCATTCATGCTTTGCGAACGCGATGCAAAACGCACGGAGTCGCGAGTCTTTGCATCGGCGGTGGAATGGGTATCGCGCTTGTTATCCGCATTAGCGACAGATAGTAAATTGAGAAACCGATGTGTCAAATTCGATCGCCATCGCGTGGTGAGGTCCCTGATTTCAATTAGCTACGAGATAGTTCCTTGCTGTCATGGCAGAGGAGAGCAAATCCGTCCCTACTTCAGGGATTTCGCATCCTCTGACTCTAGACACGGCACTGCTCAAGGACAGTCCCATTCAATTTGAGTCGCGGTTTGTGATGGACACACGAAATAGCGGCTTTGACTTTTCGCTGGGTTCCACTTCATACGTTTGCGAAGTCTTCGCCGGGTCATAGTCTCGCCACAACCAGATCATCTCTTCTGGAAACTGCGTGCTGCCATAGGCGGGGCTGTGCGCCCCTTCGCCAAACGAGAAGTGAAAATCATATCCCGCTAACTTCAGTGCATTCGCCATGCGAATATTGTCCAGTGGCCAGCTTCCATCTCGGTGTTCCAGATCGTTCGAGCCATCCGCAAGATATACACGAATATTTCGGTGCGGCTCGCGCAGAATCTTCTCTGGATAGTCCTGCCCACCATCCAGATCGCCTGGCACTTCCTTCCACTGGTGCGCGCCAAAGCTCCCGACCCACGAGATCACCCGGCTGAACTCATCCGGGCGGAACCACGCGCTATTGAAGGCACAAATCCCTCCCGAGGACATGCCTGTGCTGGCGCGGCTGTATGCATCCTTCCGCAGATTGTACCGCTGCTCCACCTGGGCCAGGATCTCGTCGTGCAGATAGTGGTTATAACGATCGGTGACCGTGTCATACTCCTCGCTCCGGAAGTCTCCCAACAACGTCCCGCTATTCTCCTTCATATACCTCTGCACGAACGCATAGTCAACCGACTGCGGCATGCCCGAAATATCGCCCGGATTAACGAATACCCCGATGATCACTGGAATCTTCTTCATCGCGACCAGGTTGTCGATCACATTCAGGGCCGGATTTATGCCATCGCGGTCCAAATAGCTGTCGCCATCCTGAAAAACCATCAACGCTGCCGGAATCTTCGGGTCATACTGCGCGGGCACATACACACGGTATTTGCTCACCATGCCGGGATAGATCTTGCTTACGGTCGTAATCTCGTCGCTCAGCCTGCCTGAGGGCACACCCGGTTGCAGATACGAAAGCGGCCCCAGTGCGGGAAGGTCAGCAACGCCACCGAAACTCTTACCCTTCGCGACGTAGTGAAAGCTGTGATCGAAGCTGACCCGAAGTCCGGTCACCGCCGCATACCAGATATTGGTGTCCTCAAGTTTTTTCAGCGCGCGCGGAGGATCTTTGTCGATTATTAGGGAAGGCGGGCCGTCGCTCTCGACGGCGAAGAAGAAGTCGCCGGCGTTAAAGAGAAATCGATTGGCATTCTTCAAACCGTTATCCGTAAAATCTGCGAGCACAGCTTCCTTCAGGCCGGGCTTGCCGGAGCCCGCAAGCGCGATCATCTGTTCACAAGTGAGTTTATCGGCAGCGAAAGCAGGTGCCGCACACAAAATACCAAGGATCGTCAGCAAGAATGTCTTCATGCCCACAACCCCAAGGCAGACGTAAAACTAACAGCAGCTAGCCGGTAACTAGGAGTGGTAGCGGTTCTTGCAGCTAGAAATCGTCTTCGTCTTACCTGTCCATCCACTGTGGCCACCTCTCATCCTCGAAGCACATATCAGGAGCAGCACAACTCGGCGCATAGAGTACTCCGACAGATCACCGCCCCACGGCAACGCAGCTGCATTGCGCACAAAAAACCGTGTTTCATGGAAACGCTACCACCAGTTGACACGATATGCAAGATATTCAACGGCGAGCAGCATCCCAAACCGATATTTGCTATAGCGGAACATCTTGGACGCTCAGACCGCGCCACCGGCGGGAGACACCGGCCAAGGAACGCGGTTGTCATAACCGCTTAGGTGCCCTGGCCTTCTTCCGTCTGATGCAGTTGCATTTAGTTTCATCTAGCGAAACGGCATGCGTTCGCCGTTCAATACTCATCACTGCGTAGAGCGCAACTTTAAGGCTGGAGCGGACACACTAGAGATCTCTTTGCACTGACGACGTATAAGTTATTCAGATTGTGAATAATAGCCCAAAATGGGACTTACCTGTTACCGACCGTGTCAAAGAGTTCATCAGTGCTAGAAAGCATTTCGTTATATGAAATATCAACGAAAAGACAACTCCGACCTTTACAGCCAGATTTCAGATCGCCTAGGGTTCGCGGGTCGACACGGGCCATAGCAAGTTCGCCCGGTACTTTCATTGACGGAGATAACAGATCCACCGCGCTGTCAGCACGAGGAAGACTTTCCTTGCGCATAGCAGTCGCGCTGTGAAATCGCGGACGAACCTCTTACCAGGAGGGCAAGCGTTTTTGATAAGCGCCATCCTCAACGACTTTATTGGAGGCACAGCATGGGCAATTTAGCGGCATCATCGAGGTTTGTGACGTGGGAAGATTTGCCAATTGATACCGCGAGCGATGTATCAAGCAAGGGAAGACGCAAGAGGCAACACGCAGTCGTATTAGGAATCGTGTTCACCTTGGTATTCATAGGCGCCCTGTTCGGTAGAGGGGCACATGCACAAGTGCAAAACGGTACGATTACTGGAGTGGTGACTGACCCCGGCGGGGCCGTGGTACCCGACGCGACTACGACCTTGATCCAGAAGGCCACTGGCTTAGTGATGCACGGACAAACCAATCATGTTGGAGAATATTCCTTTCCCCAGTTGATCCCGGGGACGTATGACGTCTCGGTAGACAGGCAGGGATTCAAGAAGGCCGTATCGTCCACTACGTTGACGGTAGGGCAGACTGCGCGGGTCGACCTTGTGCTGGCGGTCGGCAGCGAGTCGCAGACAGTGACCATTCAGGCCGATGCTGCCGCGATGCTGGACACCCAGACCTCCAACTTGGATTACACGGTTCAATCGCAGCAGGTAAACGATCTTCCGCTCAACGGTCGGAATCCGTATGGACTGGCCACGCTGTCTCCGGGGATTGCTCCTGGACAGAACTTTGGCGTGGGCATCGCGGTGGTAAGAGGGGCCGCAGTTGCGGCCGGTACCAACAACTTTGAATCGAACGGCGGGATCGGCGGATCGAACGAGGTGCTGCTGGACGGCGTTTCGATCGTGGTGTGCTGCCAGGGCCAGCCAGCTGTGACGCCCTCGGTCGAAGTGGTCGGCCAGTTTAAAGTGGTGACGTCGAACCCGCCAGCGCAGTACGGCAGGACCAGCGGCGCCGTCTTGAACATCGCCACCAAGAGTGGAACCAACCAGTTGCACGGGGATTTCTACGATTTTCTGCGCAACGATAAGCTGGATGCCGCCAATTTCTTCACCAAGCGGAGCGGGATCTATCCCTATCCCGGACACGCCGACTTCCGGCCGCCACATCGCGAAAACCAGTTCGGCGTCTTTGTTGGAGGCCCTGCTTGGATACCCCACGTTTATAACGGTCAAGACAGAACCTTCTTTACGTTCGGCTTTGAGGGCATCAGAAATTTCGATCCCGCGGTCGGCATCGGAACGGTTCCCACGAACCTGATGCGGCAGGGCATCTTCACCGAAGGACCTTCGGTGGTCTATAGCGCAAGCTCCTACAACTCGACCACGGGACAGAGGACGCCGATTCCCGCTGCAACGTGCAACGGCACGGCATACCCCGCAGGCTATTGCATCCCGCCAAGTCAATTTGACGCCGTCGCGCAGGGCCTTCTGCAGTTTGTACCTCCCCCTAATCTTGCAGGGACGACGAACAACTACAGTTATGTGGAAAATGTCATCGACACGGACAATCAGCTCAACTTCCGACTCGACCATGATTTCTCTCCAAAGAACCGCTTGTTTGTACGCGGTACACGGGACACCGACGTCCACTTCAACTACGACTTTTTCAATAAGCCTGATGGCCCCAGCGGCTGGCATCAGAACTTGACGGCGTATCTGTTTGCCCTGGGCGATGTGGTGACGCTATCGCCCAATACCGTGCTACAGTTCACCTACGGTTTTGCGCGCCAGACGAACGTACAACTGGGCAATAACTTGTATAAGTACAACGCGGGGAACTATGGTTTTTCGACGAACCTCCTCTCCGAGCAGCAGGTGACCGGACTGCCCAGCATAACCATCAGCGGCTTCCTAGGAATCAGCGAAGCTGGATCCTTCAATGACTGGGCTCACTACGTCCACTCGCTCAATGGAAGCGCCCTGTTGCAACGAGGCAGACATAGCATCGCGATAGGTTACAACGGCAAGCTGATTCTGGAAAATCAGCTTGGCCTCGGTGGCCCAGTCGGCAGTTTGACCTACAACACCCAATTCACCGGCGGCCCTACACCCACCTCCGCGCTGGTTTCCGGTCAGAGTCCTTTCGATGAATGGGCGGCGTTCTTGATGGGTGCACCGGGCAGCGGGAGCATCACCCGGCAGACCACAGTTGCCTTCAACCAGTGGGTCTCGGGCCTCTATGTGCAGGACGATTGGCGCATTCTGTCCAAGCTCACGCTTAACCTGGGGCTCCGTTGGGATATCGAGACGGGCTTCAAGGAGCGGCATAACCACTGGGCGGACTTTAGCCCGAACATCGTCAACCCTATATCGAGCACAGCGAACTTCAACGTGCTGGGCGGAGCGCAGTTCCTTGGAGCGACAGGCAATCCGTCGCGTACCTGGCAGACCAGCTACAAGGAGCTTGCGCCACGCTTCGGGCTATCCTATGCTGTAGCTCCGCAGACGGTCGTGCGTGGCGGATACGGCATCCTTTTTCTGCCCACCTCAGAGCGCGGCTACAGCGATCCGAACATCGGCTTCTCGCAGCTGACAAACATCCCCACGACCACCACAGGGTATACTCCTGCGGTCACGTCCGAGAACCCCTTTCCGAATGGAGTGTTGTTGCCTGCAGGAGCGACGAACGGCACCGGTGTCAGCGACGGTACGAGTATCTCCGGCTTCCAGTACAACGATCCTGTCTCCTACCAGCAGCAATGGAACTTCGGGATCGAGCAAGGCCTGAGCCGGGATGTGTACCTCATGCTTAACTATGTCGGTGGTCATGGAGTCGACCTGCCAATGAACATCCGTCCGAACGACTTGCAGCCGCAGAACTTTAGCACGCCGGGCGATACGTCTCAGGTCGCTTATCTTGAGGCGCAGGTGACGAACCCCTTCTATGGGGCCAGCGGTCTTGCTCCCGGGTCTTCTCTCTTGAAGCCAACCGTACAACGCGCCCAGTTGCTCGCAAAGTACCCGCAGTACACCAGCGGAGCCATCAGCGGGATCCAGAACGGTTCCGTTGGAATCTCCTACTGGGATGAGGGGTCGGCGACCTACAACGCATTGCAAACAACAGTGTTGTTCCGTCATCAGAACGGCATCAACGGTTCGGTGTCGTACATCTGGTCGAAGCTGCTGGGCGATGTCAGCGATCTGACCAACGGCTACCAGAATACGACGGGCAATCCGGGGTTCCAGGATCAATACTTCCCGGAGTACGAACACAGCAACCTGGCCACCGATATTCCTCATCGGGTCATAGGCACCGCCGCCTATCCGCTGCCCTTCGGCAGAGGCAAGAGGTTTGGAGACCGCCTTCCGGGATGGGCGAACGAGGCGATCGGGGGATGGACGGTAACGACCATCATCGATGTCTATTCGGGCTTCCCAATAAGCATGGGAGTCTCGGGCGCGGCGGCCTTTGCGGGTACACGTCCGATGTATGTTCCGGGAGTCAGGCCGCTGACTGCCGGCTCGACCCATGCTCGTCTCGGTGGCGCTGGGGAGGCCGCGGCGTACCTTAATGCCGCAGCCTTCGCGCTTCCGCTGTCCTTCCAATTAGGCGATGTGCCGCGCTCCGCGGCTGCAATGCGTGGGCCGCTTTCGTTTGACGACAATGCCTCAATCATCAAGAACTTCTCCGTTCATAAAGATATCGGGATCGAGTTTCGGGCAGAGGCGTTCAACGTTCTAAACAAGGTAGACTTCGGACTGCCTGCGGCGACCTTCGGAGGCACGGGCTTCGGCTACATTACCTCGCAGTACAATCTGCCGCGCAACGTGCAACTCGCCTTGAAGGTTCACTTCTAAGACGATGGAATGAGTTCAACCTGCAATCTGGCGTTGTGGCGGAGTTCATCTTCGGGCCGCCATATTTTCCAGTCATCGTTGGCTTTGTCGGGCTCAGGATTTAAATACTTGACCATTTGATATGGAAACATTTCCACTAATCAACTAATGTTTAAGTAGAACGATAAAGGGAAGTCGGAAAGATGAAGCGCTGTGCCTCGTTTGTTATCGCCCTTGCGGCGGCGGTTATAGTATCTCGATTGTCTTTCGCGCAGTCTCCGATGGCTGCAAGCGAAGCGGCGCATCCCAACCCCGAGCTTGCTGATCCGGTGACGGAGCGGCGCATCGATGATTTGATCGGGCGCATGACGATGGATGAGAAGCTGAAGCAGTTGACCAACCACGGTATGTCGCAAAAGCAGCGCATCGTCACCGGACCAGCTGATCTGGGCGGCGTGCCGTCTGAGGTCATAGACCTGGGTTCGGTCGTCGATATGGCTGACGCGGTGAGGAGCAACCAGCTGCAGCACGAAGCGATAGAGCAGTCTCGGCTGCATATACCACTGCTGTTCGGCGCCGATGTAATCCATGGCTTTCGGACAATCTATCCGATCCCGCTGGCGGTCGCGGCGTCGTTCGACACGGAACTGGATCGAAAGTTGTCACGCATGGCCGCAGAGGAAGCATCCACTACCGGCGTACGTTGGTTTTATGCTCCGACGGCGGATGTCAGCCGAGATCCGCGATGGGGACGCGTGATGGAGGGTTCCGGCGAAGACCCATTTCTGAGTGCGGCGATGGTGCGTGCATCCGTGGAGGGTTTTCAAGGAACCAGTCTGAGCAACGCAGACAGTGTGGCTGCCTGCGTGAAGGCCTTCGCTGCATATGGCGCGGCCGAGGCTGGAAGAGAGTATGCAGCAGCAGAATTGTCCCCGACGACATTGCAGCAGGTGTATCTGGCCCCGTACAAGACGGCCATTGAGGCGGGAGCGGCCTCGGTGATGAGTTCGTTCAACACTGTGGATGGCGTGCCGTCAACGGCCAATCATTTTCTGTTGACGGATGTACTGCGTGGGGAGTGGCATCTCGATGGGCCGGTGGTGAGTGATGCGGTAGCGGTAAAGGAACTGGTGGCCCATGGCGTTGCATTGGATGAAGCAGAAGCTGCGCGGAGGGCATTGACGGCTGGACTAGATATCGAGATGGACTCAAACACCTACCAGAAGTATCTGCCGGAACTGGTGCATTCCGGGGCGGTTTCGATGTCGGATGTCGACCTGGCGGTGCGACGAGTGCTGAGGGTCAAGTTCGCGTTGGGTCTATTTGATCGGCCTTATGTTGACCCGGCGAAAGAAGTGTTGTCGGCTGTCCCGGCTCATCGTCCCCTGGCGCGGGAAGCTGCAGTCGAGTCGTTCGTGCTCCTGAAGAACGAGCCTGTGGCAGGCCACCCGCTATTGCCCCTCGATCATGCGCCGCACCGAAAGATTGCTTTGATCGGACCATTCGGGGATTCGGCGGAAGATATGCCGGGCGGGTGGTCCATATGGGCCAAAGACGAGGACGTCGTTACTCCACTGAAGGCATTGCGGGAGCGTGTGCAGCGTGAGGGCGGAGAGTTGCTCTACGCTCAAGGGACGACCGCGCAGGGAACCGACGATAAGGGCTTTGCGGCTGCGCTGGAGGCTGCGCAAAAAGCGGACGTGGTGCTGATGGCCCTAGGCGAGCCACGGCGAATGATAGGGGAGGCCCAATCGAGGTCTTCGCTCGATATACCGGGCAATCAGATGGAGTTGTTGCAGGCCGTCGCAGCAGTGGGTAAGCCGGTGGTCCTGATTGTGTTTTCGGGACGGCCGCTAATCCTCAACTGGCCAGCACAACACCTGCCTGCGATTCTGCAGGCGTGGCTTCCCGGAGACGAGGCAGGACCCGCGCTGGCGGAGGTGCTGTTCGGCGACAGTTCACCAAGCGGACACCTTCCTATGAGCTTTCCCCGCGCTGTCGGGCAAGAGCCCCTGTACTACAACGAACTCCCGACAGGAAGGCCGCCAGGCAATGTCGATCTTTCACAGCCACCAACACAGGCCACCAAGTATCTGTCGCGGTATATTGATATCCCGAATTCGCCACTGTTTTCGTTTGGCTTTGGACTTTCGTACACGACGTTTGCGTACAGCGACTTGAAATTGAGCCAAGCCGAGTTGGCTATTCCGGCGAAGGTTGCGACGGCGAGTAAGCAGCCATTGATAAAGGTAAGCGCGAAGATCACCAACACGGGAACTCGTGAAGGCGTGGACATCGTGCAACTCTATATGGGCATCACTGGAACCTCCGTGTCGCAACCGGTGCGCACTTTGCGTGGCTTTCAGAGGGTTTCACTCGCTCCAGGAGGGTCGAAAACAGTGAGCTTCGATCTCGCGTTCGCCGATCTTGCTTTTTACGACAGTGCAGGTTTGCTGGTGATGGAGCCATCGCGGTATACGTTCTCTGTTGGCGGAGATTCACAGACAAGTCTCAACACTACTGCTATGGCGGTCCAGTGAAGCTGCGGCGAGACTTCACCGGCTAGCTTCGTCATGGCACACAAGGAATGGAAAGGAACATATGAAGTGCTGCTTTAAGGGGTCTCTGAGGTTTGCGGTTCTATTAGCGTTGGGCACAACGGCGATGGCGGCTCCGGTCAACCGTGTTCGCTATGACCTTGTTGTCTATGGCTCGACGCCGAGCGGTATTATGGCGGCAACCACTGCCGCGCGCGCAGGTCTCCACGTGGCACTCATCGAGCCGACAGCGCACGTCGGGGGCATGCTCACGAGCGGGCTCAGTTACACAGACAGGGGCGATACCAGTACGATCGGCGGACTTCCAAATGAGTTCTTTCAGCGGGTAGGACATGAGTACAACGAGCCGGCGGAATTTGGTTTTGAACCTCATGTGGCGGAGAAGGTCCTCAACGAGATGCTGCGCGATGCGCATGTGGAGGTTTTTCTGAACTCCAGACTTCGCGAAAAGAACGGCGTTCAGAAAAAAGGTACGCGTATCGACAAAATCGCGATAGGGGATGGCAGGACGTTTGCAGCGCTCGAGTTCATCGACTGTAGTTACGAGGGCGACTTGATGAACCAGGCCGGGGTGGCGAACACCTGGGGACGGGAATCTGCGGCCCAATATAACGAGTCTCTGGCTGGTGTTCTGCCGTCTCAGCGCCTGGACCTGCAGTTTCGCACAAAAGTCTCTCCCTATCGCGCGGATGGCTCGCTCCTGCCAGGGGTATCGTCGGCACCCAAGGGAGAATACGCAGCCGGAGACAAGAAGATACCTGCCTATAACTACCGCTTCTGCTTCTCCAAAGACAAGGCAAATCAGGTGCCCTTCCCACGGCCCGCCGATTATGATCCGTCACAATACGAATTGCTGGCCAAGTACCTTCCTCTTCTGCAGACCGCACGGGGCAGGGATTTACAACTTTCAGATTTGTTCCTGATTGAGCCTCTGCAAAATAACAAAGCCGACTTCAATAACATGGGTGCTTTCTCGACAGATGATATTGGCGTGAACTGGGACTATCCGAACGGGAGCTACCGAAGGAAAGACGAGATAGCCAAGGCGGTCCATCGCTTCGACGAAGGCCTACTTTACTTTGTGGCCAATGACCCACGCGTGCCAGCAAGCATCCATAAAGAAATGAACGAATGGGGGCTTGCTAAGGATGAATTTATTGACATGGACCATTGGCCTCGGCAGATGTACATTCGCGAAGCACGGCGCATGTTGGGTGAGTATGTTTTCACTCAGCACGATGTTCTCGATGACTCGAAGAAAGCAGACTCGATTGGCATGGGGTCGTATCAGCTTGATTCTCACAACGTTCAAAGAGTTGTGACGAAGGACGGAGGCGTCGAGAACGAGGGTGACATGTTCGCAGCCGACCAGCCGTATGAGATCCCTTATCGTAGTATCGTGCCGAAGCGCGCCGATGCAACGAACCTTCTCGTCCCTGTTTGTATCTCGGCCACTCACGCGTCATACGGCACAATCCGCCAGGAGCCGGTATATATGATTCTCGGGCAGGCTGCTGGCGATGCAGCGACCATTGCCATTCGGGATCATGTGGACGTACAGGATATCTCTGTATCGGAGCTCCAGAAAAAACTAACTATAGAGCATGCCGTATTGCATCGACCCTCCTGATGCCATCAATCGCTGTAGATGCGTTTTCGGCCAACTGATCGGCAGAACATGGTTGGTAGTACACATGCAATGGGATGAAAGTCAACTGCAATCGGAGTTCGGAGAGTAATGACGCAAAAACTCTTGTCTCGTTTCCGTCGATTCCTTCTGTTGCTGACAATGAGCAAGATATTTGCTGCCAGTCTGTTCGTCATCTTATTCGGCAGCCCAATTACCTCGGTAGCTGCGCAGCAGCCAAGTTTGACGGACCCAGTCGATTTGGTAAATCCCCTCATTGGGACTTCCGGGGATGGTCAAATCATCCCCAGTATCGGGTTGCCATTCGGCATGACGCAATGGACGCCCCAGACGCATGCAGGAGAGGCCAAGTGCATCGCGCCGTATTACGCATCAGATACGCGCATCCAAGGCTTCCGCGGCACTCACTGGATGAGTGGGTCCTGCACCCAGGACTACGGCAGTGTGACTCTCATGCCGCTCGTTGACGTCTCGCGGCTGGATCCCGCCGGACGTTCTTTGGCATTCAGTCACTCCGGTGAGGTCGCTCGCCCTTATGAGTACTCCGTCGACTTAGGCGACAGCCTGATCCACGCGGATATTACTGGTACGGAGCGCAGCGGCATCATGCGTTTTCGTTTTGCGACCGGTCAGCA
>Ga0302309_10000432_pt1 | contig 48098 bp, 36 predicted proteins | sample III_Palsa_N1_1_FD_200453 | JGI IMG/M metagenome (GOLD analysis project Ga0302309, IMG submission 200453) | Peat permafrost microbial communities from Stordalen Mire near Abisko, Sweden - III_Palsa_N1_1 | ecosystem: Environmental > Terrestrial > Soil > Palsa > Peat permafrost | place: Sweden...
AGATTTGTAAAAGCACAGGACAACTTAACTGCCATACGCGCGGCCGGTATTAACCAAGCTAAATTCATAGCAGGTGGCACTAATATGCTCGACCTGATGAAGCTGAATATCGAAACCCCTAAACAAGTTGTCGATATCAATAAGCTTTCGCTATATAAAATTGAGGAACTGCAAAATGGAGGGGTAAGAATAGGCGCATTGGTAAAAAACAGCGATCTGGCCTATAATCCCTATATCATTAAAAATTTCCCGGTATTGTCAGAGGCTTTGCTGTCAGGAGCATCTCCGCAGTTGCGAAATATGGCAACAACCGGCGGCAATTTAATGCAGCGTACCCGTTGCCCCTACTTTTACAGTACCGACTTTACCTGTAATAAACGCGTTCCAGGTTCAGGGTGCGCGGCTATAACAGGCTATAATCGTATGAACGCTGTATTAGGCACCAGCGATAAATGTATCGCCACCCACCCATCGGATATGTGCGTGGCTATGGCGGCTTTAGGTGCCATCATCCATGTACAGGGGCAAAAAGGGGCACGCGCAATACCATTTGCAGACTTTCATTTACTGCCGGGGCAAACACCACAAATAGAGCATAATTTAAAACAGGATGAATTGATTACACATGTAGAAATCCCTGCCTTATCATTTGCTACCAAATCTCATTATTTAAAAGTTCGTGACCGGGCATCGTATGAATTCGCGCTTACTTCAGCCGCTGTGGCGCTGGATATACAGGGCGGAACTATTAAAGGTGCAAGGATCGCGCTGGGTGGCGTGGGCACCAAGCCCTGGCGATCATTAGAAGCTGAAAAGGCCCTGATCGGAGCGCCGGCCAATGCGCAAACCTATCGCGCAGCGGCAGAAGCCGCATTGGCAGCCGCAAAACCTTATACAAACAACGCATTTAAAGTAGAACTGGCCAAACGTACCCTGGTACGCGCCTTAACAACCGTGGAGGGTATGTCATGAACGAATCACTTGGAAAACCGATAGACCGCGTTGACGGCCGGTTAAAAGTAACCGGAGCAGCTACTTATGCAGCAGAATATCAAATTAAAAACCTGGCTTATGGCGCGCCTATATTAAGTACCATAACCAAAGGCAGAATTAAAAATATCGACATACAGCAGGCACAAAAAATGCCAGGTGTAATAGGTGTTATGACCAGCGAAAATTGTATGATGTTACATTCACCTTCAGGCTCAGATCCCGGCAGTGGAAAATTTGCTGAAAAGGATTTGTTGCCACTGCAAAATGACAGGGTGCTTTATGGTGGCCAATATATTGCTGTAGTTGTTGCTGAGACATCCGAACAGGCAGAGCAAGCGGCAGCCCTTGTAAAAGTTACTTACGAAGAGCAAAATCCGGCAGTAGGTTTTGAGGCAAATTTTGCTACCGCCTATCAACCAGGTTCGGGTTTAGGCGGTGCAAAAACCCAGGAAAAAAGAGGCGATGCGGATGCAGCCATGCAATCCGCCGCTGTAACCACTAATGAAACTTATACAACACCTGTTTATAGTCACAACGCTATGGAGCCCCACGCAACAATTGCCGAATGGAATGGTGACAAGCTGACCGTTTATGATGCTACGCAATCTGTTATGGGAGTGCAGGGTTTATTATCAACCATATTGGGCATACCAAAAGAAAACACACAAGTATATGCTTTATATATTGGTGGTGGTTTTGGTTCCAAAGGGTTTACCTGGGCTAATACATTATTGGCACCTATGGCTGCCAAACAATTTAATCGTCCGGTTAAGATCGAGTTGAAAAGACAACAAGTATTTTCAGCCGCCGGGAGGCGTACACAAACCCAACAAAAAATTGGTCTTGGTGCCGGACAGGATGGGAAATTAATAGCTATTACGCATAGTACAATTTCAGAGACATCATTTGTTGATGAATTTGTGGAAACAGCAGGCGTTGCTACCAGCATGATATACAGCAGCCCGAATGTTGAAGTTAAACATAGCCTGGTAAGACTTAACCGTGGTACCCCATGCCCAATGCGCGCGCCAGGTGAATCCGTGGGGATGTATGCGCTTGAAGTAGCCATGGATGAAATGGCTAACAAACTAAAAATGGATCCGGTTCAATTCAGGATAGCCAACCATTCCGATATGGATGAGCAGAAGAAAAAGCAATTTTCATCAAAATATTTAAAAGAATGTTATCAGCGTGGCGCTGATGCTATTGGCTGGAGCAGCCGTAGTGCAGAGCCAGGCACAACCAAACAGGGCAATTTATTGGTTGGTTATGGTGTGGCAACAGCTACCTACCCGGCTAATCGTAGCGCATCGTCCGCAAAAGCCACTTTGTTTGCGGATGGCCACGCCGAAATATTATGCGGCACGCAGGATATAGGTACCGGTACCTACACCGTTATGACGCAGGTTGCCGCCGATGCATTTGGTTTACCGGTTGATAAGGTGACGGTTAAGTTAGGTAATAGTTCATACCCTAAAGGCGCGCAATCCGGAGGCTCACAGGTATCAGCAAGTGTAGGCCCACCAATAAGGGCTGCGGCTTTAGGTGCAGTAAATAAAGTGGTTAAAATGGCTATCGCTGATGAAAGTTCACCTCTATATGGTAAAATAGAAGAAGATATTATTGCCGGTAATGGGCGTATCCAACTGAAAGACAACCCTAATACGGGCGAATCTTTCGCAGATGTATTACGCCGTAAAGGCATGGATAAAGTTGAAGCACAAGCGAAAACCAATGTTTCAACCCGTCCGCAGCAGGATGCTCCAGCCCCTGATGGAAGCCCGGAGGCAAAAATAGAAGAAGAAAGTAAAACCAATGCCGCGGTGCAGGCAGATGAAAAAACGGATCGTAAAGATTACGTTTTTCATTCGTTCGGTGCACAGTTTGCCAAGGTTTTGGTTGACCCTGACCTGGGGACTATTCGTGTTGAAAAAATTGCCAGTGTAATGGATATAGGAACGGTAATGAATTTAAAAACAGCCACCAACCAGATTATGGGTGGAATTTTATTCGGTATGGGTATGGCCTTAATGGAAGAAACGAAATATGACCCCAATAATGGCCGCATTGTAACGCGGGATTTAGCACAATATCTGGTACCTGTGCATGCAGATATCCCGGAAATTGATGTCCAATTTATTGAAAAACCTGATCCGTATATTTCTCCAATTGGCGCAAGAGGAATCGGGGAAATTGGCGTAACAGGAATGGCGGCTGCAATAGCGAATGCGATATATAATGCTACAGGTAAACGGGTAAGAGATTTGCCGATTACACCGGATAAGTTAATCGGTTAGTCGCATAATTTTTCATCATTTTAGGTGTATCAATATAGATTCCCTCTAAGTACTGTGAATAAGCTTTTTTTTGTATTTCAATGAGTGTCCGTTCCTTTCAGAGAATACTGCTTTTATCTCTGCGATGATTGATAGCGCAATCTCTTCTGAAGTTTCTGAACCGATATCCAAACCCACAGGGCCGTGAATTGTTTCCAGGTTCTTTTCAGTTATAGTAGTTCCGTTTTCCTCCAGTTCGTCCAACATACGTTCCAGTTTTTTCTTTGGCCCTAAAATCCCGATATAAGATGAATGTAATGGTAAAACCTCTTTCAAAAAAGCTATCTCGTAATTATAGTTGTGTGTCATCAGCACAAAAGCAGTCCACTCATCGAGTACGAGGCCGTTCAAAACCAGTTCAGGTTTAGCGACTAAAATCTTATTTGCAGATGGAAAACGCTCAGCAGAGGCATAATTTGGACGCCCATCTACAACTGTAATATTCCAGCCTAATACGGAAGCAATTTTAGTCAAAGGAATAGCATCATTGCCAGCACCGAGAACGACCAAAGAAATTAATGGTTTAACACACTCTACAAATGCCGTATAGCCTTGGTAGGCTGTGATTGATGATTGCTGATTATCCAGCACATTTTTTGCATCTTCCAGCAATTCATCTTTGTAAGGTAAATTCTCTAACCCGTTCGGGATGATTTGGCCATTAGCCAGGCATAAGCAAGAACCCGGTTGCGGCGCCTTCCTGTCTTCGATGGAAAATACAGTAACCAATACCGAGTAGCCTCGTGAATCTATCGCTGCCTTTAATAAGGTAATTGGATTGGTTTGCCCGTCGTTTATAGGTTCTATTAAAATATGTATAATGCCATTACAGCCCAGGCCAACGCCCAACTTGGCATCGTCATCATCCATTGTATCGTAAGTAACTAATAATGGTTCCTGTTGTAAGATAACCATCCTTGCCTTACGCAAAGCGTCACCTTCGAGGCAGCCACCACTGATCGCGCCGGTTAGTTCACCGTCTTCCGTAATAAGCATACGGGCACCAGCCCTGCGGTAGGCAGAGCCTTCTACCATTACTACAGTAGCCAATGCGGTTTTCTTTTTCGCTTTTACCGCTTTTTCATATGCCGTTACAATGTCTATAATTTCTTTCATCTCATAGGCCTGCCTATACCACCCTGGTTTTATCAAATAACCATAAAACGCAAGAATTGATTTACTGAAGACAACTAATATTAGTTAACTTTACATTGACTGAAAGAATTGCTGCCCTATAAATGAAAGTTATTAAAGAAAAACATTCCTTTTTAATGCGCTGGACTCATTGGGTCAATTTCCCGATACTCGCCATAATGATTTGGAGCGGGCTATTAATTTATTGGGCTGATGACGAGTACAAGATTGAGATTGCCGGCAAAACCTATTTTCATTTTTTCCCGGACGGGTTTTATAATCTGCTGCACATACCACAGCGGCTGGCAGAGGGGATGGCATTCCATTTTCTATTTATGTGGTTTTTTGTAATAAACGGCCTCATTTATATTTTATATACTGTTTTGTCGGGCCAGTGGAGAGAATTATTGCCTCAAAAAAAATCATTTAAAGAGGCATGGCTGGTTTTACTGCACGATCTTCATATCAGAAAATCTGCCCCGCCACAAGATAAATACAATGCTGCGCAACGCATTGCTTATACAGCCATTATTGTGATGGGTGCCGGTTCGGTATTTACAGGGCTTTCTATTTATAAACCCGTTCAGTTCCATACACTTACCTGGCTATGTGGTGGTTATCACGCAGCACGTATCGAACATTTTATTTTAACAATTGGCTATGTGCTTTTTTTCGTAATCCATATCATACAAGTCATATTAGCCGGCTGGAGTAATTTTCGTTCAGTTATTTCAGGGTTTGAGGTTGTGAATGAGCCGAAAAGCCAATTTGTTGAATCATTACCCGGAGAGAATAAAGATGGAGAATAAGCCGGAAAAGAAAACAAAGGTTGCGATTACTACCGAGCAGAAAATCAAAAGGCGCGATTTTATCTCCTTCGGAGTTTTCGGGGTACTATCTGTCGCTGCCTATAAGGGTTGGCGTTTACTGTACACTTCGCCAAATGAGGTTGCAGGTGTTACTGCCGGGGTGCGTGCGCCATTACGCCGGGCACTTAATAAAACAGAATTAGCTTTTCGACGGGTTTTTAGCAACAAGAACCTTGTTAAAACTTATCCAAAAGAAATGGCCGCAAAAAATGTACGCCACAATAGTGATATTGGCTCAAAGGGAGCCGAGACATCCGGCGGGGTTATACAAGTTATTAAAAATAACGGCGAATCACAAAATATCACACTGGACCAAATTAAAGCACTCAAAAAAACAGAAATAGTTTATGATTTTAAATGCGTGGAAGGCTGGGATCAGATACAATATTGGGGTGGGTTGAAATTTACTGATTTTGTAGAACATTTTGGCTTAACCGACCAGGCAAAATTGGCTTACGTTGGCATGATGACACCTGATAAGGGATACTACGTTGGCCTTGATATGGATAGCGCTATGCATCCGCAAACAATTTTGGCATACGAGATGAATGGACAGCCGCTCCCACTTAAACACGGTGCCCCTTTACGTTTAATTATACCGGTAAAATACGGTATTAAAAACATTAAGCGCATTGGAAGCATTTACTTTAGTAATACACGTCCGCGCGATTATTGGGCCGAAAATGGATACGACTACTATTCGGGCCTTTAACGCAGATGGCATAATTATTAAATTGGATATGATACAGGATTCTTTTGGCAGGGTACATGATTATTTGCGGATATCGCTTACGGATAATTGCAACTTCAGGTGCTTTTACTGTATGCCAAATGAAGATTATGACTTTACGCCCGCATCTCGCTTGATGCAAACGGATGAGATTTTAGCGCTTGCAGAGATATTTGTGAAGCAGGGTGTAAAAAAAATAAGGCTAACCGGTGGCGAGCCCCTGGTGCGCAAAGATGCTGCTGCCATTATTGCCGGGTTAAGCAAATTGCCGGTTGAACTGGTGATAACCACCAACGGAAGCCGTGTACATGAAATGTTGCCGGTTTTGAAAAGCGCCAATATAAAAGCCATAAATATTAGCCTTGACACACTACAGCCAGACAAATTTTTGCTGATTACCCGCAGTAATATGTTCAAGCAGGTAAAAAGCAATATTGAGTTGTTACTGGAAAATAATATCAACGTTAAAATCAATATGGTTTTGATGAGAGGATATAATGATGGCGAGATAAATGACTTTATTGCCTGGACGAAACATAGCCCGGTACAAATAAGATTTATTGAGTTTATGCCTTTTAACGGTAACCGCTGGACGAGTGGAAAAATGTTCTCGCGCGGGGAGATACTTGATGAAATTGGGAAACGGTATTCCTTTCATAGCGTAGCCGCTCAGCCTAATGATACGGCACAAAATTACATGATACCCGGCCACAAGGGGGCATTTGCTATCATAAGCACCATGACCGCGCCTTTTTGCAGCACCTGTAACCGCATGCGTTTAACTGCCGACGGGAAATTAAAAAACTGCCTGTTCTCTAAAGGAGAAACTGATTTGTTAACAGTACTAAGAGCTGGTGGGGATGTTGTACCGGTAATAAAAGCCTGCATCTGGAGCAAAGAAAAAGAACTTGGTGGCCAATTGGGTAAACACTTCGAAGAGCTTAATGCCGAATCATTAATCAATAGGAGCATGATTACTATAGGAGGATAGGCTACATGATTAGTGTTTCGGAAGCAAAAGCCCTTATTACAAAAAGCATAATTCCGCTTGCACCGGCAGAAGTTGTTATTGAAAACGCTTCGGGACATATTTTAGCTGCCGATGTTTTTGCTATTTGCGATATCCCGGCTTTCAGGCAATCATCCATGGATGGTTATGCAATCAAATTCGACGATAAAGACCAATCCTTATTAATAAACGGAGAAATGGCCGCTGGTACAGCGGCACCTTTTGTAATTGAAAATGGACAGGCTTGCAGGATATTTACCGGGGGGCCGCTGCCGGATGGATCAGACACCGTAGTGATGCAGGAAAAGGTAGCACTTGACAACGGAAGGATAACTATCCGGCAGGAAAATTTAAAATTTGGCGATAATGTAAGGGATAAGGGTGCCGAAATAAAAACCGGCCGGTTGGCTATGAAAAAAGGCAGTTACCTATCACCCGCTGCGATTGGTTTTTTGACAGGGATCGGTGTATCAAAAGTTTTGGTTTATCCACTTCCCAGAGTGGCCATTATTTTAACCGGCAATGAATTGCAGCAACCGGGCAAACCGCTGGCATTTGGGCAGGTATATGAGTCAAACTCCTATTCACTAAAGTCGGCATTGAAAAGCGCCGGTATTGAAAACATTGAGGTATTTTTTGCCGGCGATGAATTGGCCGTATTGCAAGGCATTTTACAAAATGCCTTAAAAACCGCTGATGTGGTTTTACTTACAGGTGGAGTAAGCGTAGGTGATTACGATTTTGTGGTAAAAGCCGCTGAATTGTGTGGTATTACACAGGTTTTTCACAAGGTAAGGCAAAGACCCGGCAAACCCCTATATTTCGGTACATTAAACCAGAAATTGATTTTTGGCTTACCGGGCAATCCCTCATCAGTATTAAATTGTTTTTACAATTATGCGCTGCCCGCAATGGCACATTTGTCGAGAAAAGAAAACCCTGTTAAAGAAGTTAAGGCTGTATTGGGCGCAGATGTTACTAAACCGGCTGGACTTACCCAATTTTTAAAGGGCGATTTCCAAAACGGGCTGGCACAGCCTTTAGGTGCCCAGGAATCATTTAAATTAAGTTCCTTTGCTAATGCAAACTGCCTGATTTGTTTGGAGGAAACGCGCGACAACTATGTAAAGGGCGAGGAAATTGGAGTACTTTTATTACCATATTAATCAACCATGAAAAAATTAATCTTTTTATTTTTACTGGCTACTACATCAGTATTTGCGCAGCAAACCAATACACAAACGTATAAATTTACCATTACTGGTAAGGTTAAAACCGAATCTGTCATTACGATGGATTCGCTGAATAGCTTTCCGCTCAAAACTATCGGCGATATTAAAGTTACCGATCACACCGGCGCTTTTAAGCACCAGGACGATCAGCTAAAAGGGGTTTTATTAAAAGATATTTTAAACCACTCGCAGTGGCTGCTTACTCCGCATTTATTCAGCAGTATGTACTTTACTTGTGTAGGCGCCGATGGTTATAAAGTAGTTTACTCGTGGAATGAATTGTTTAATACCGAGATAGGAGACAACGTTTATATTGTGATGGAAAAGAACGGCATAAAGGCCGACAAGCTGCCAAGCAGTATCCAAATGGTATCAATGCTCGATTATAAAACCGGCCGCAGATATTTGCATAACCTGGATAAGATTGTGGTGAGCATAGCAGAATAATTAATTCGTAGCTATTTCCAACTCATCATTACCTAAACCTGCTAACTCCTGCGGATGGTGGGTTACAATTAAAACTGTCAATCTTAGTTCAGCAAAAAGAACTTTCAAATCATCTATTAAAACCATTTTCATATCATGGTCAAGGGCCGAAAAAGGTTCATCCATCAATAGTAATTTAGGTTTGATAGCCAAAGCCCGTAAAATTGCTAACCGTTGTTGCTGACCGCCGGATAAATGCCCGGGTTTATGGGTACTTAGTGTTTCCAGTTTGCCTATGGTTAATAAACGGTTAATCCATTGAGTATCTTTGGTAGCATATTCCAGGTGTTCTCTAACAGTCATGTTGGGGAATAATGCATAATCCTGAAAAACAAAACCTATGCATCTTTTTTGTGGTGATAAAGAGGTTTCGGTAGTGGTATCAAGCCAAATAGTATTATCAACCTTAATAAACCCTTTTTCGGGTGTGGCTAAACCTGCTATAATTTTTAAAAAAGTGGTTTTCCCCGCCCCTGATGGCCCGTAAATTTTAATAATACTGCCATCAATAAACTCACGGTTTATCTTTAACCATTGTTGCCCGCTATAGGCTTTTAACTTTTTTTCAATGTTGATCGTAATCATTCCAGTGGGCTTTTAGCCTGTGTTCGGTTAAATATAAATACCCCTATTACCAAAACAAAAGTGATACTAAACAAAATGAGCGAGTAAGTATTTGCAGCAGAATAATCCATACTTTCTACCGAATCATAAACCGCTATTGAAGCTACTCTCGTAACGTTAGGAATATTTCCGCCTATCATCAACACCACACCAAACTCGCCTAAAGTATGCGCAAAAGTGAGTACCATAGCGGTAAATAGTGATGGTTTGATGTTAGGTAACAATACCCGGCGAAAAGTTTCGCTTTTGCTTTTACCCAAGGTGTAAGATGCTTGCGAAAGCGATGCGGGTAATTGCTGCAAGGCGGATTTTATAGGCCCTACCATAAACGGCATGCTATAAATAACAGATGCAAGCACCAGGCCCTGGAATGAAAAAACAAATTGTAAATCAAAAGTATTGTGCAGCCATTTACCCACCCCATGCTGCGGACTAAAAGCCAGTAATAAATAAAACCCCAATACCGATGGCGGCAAAACCAAAGGCATGGTGATGATAGCCTCAATAACTATTTTAAAGAATGAGCGCCCTTTTGATAACCACCAGGCCAGTGGCAGGCAAATTAATAGAAGTATCAGCGTAGTTATACTTGCCAGTTTTAATGTGAGCCATATAGGGTTTAAATCCATTACTCAACAATATAGCCATATTCCTTAAATATTTGTTTTGCATCGGCACCTAAAATATATTGATAAAACTTTTCTGCATTGGTGTTTCCTGCGGCATGTTTTAATATTACGATGCCTTGTTCAATAGGCGCGTATGTTTTTGGATCTATAGCCTTCCAATAAATGGTTCGTTTGCCTTCAACGTCTTTTACCAAAGCCTGTGTGGTAAAACCAACATTGGTAACCCCGGTAGTAATGTATGTATTAACCTGTGAAATGCTTTCGCCTGTAACTATTTTGCTTTGTATTTCACTATATATGCCCTTAAATTTTAATGCTTCAACAGCTGCACGGCCATAAGGTGCAATAGTTGGGCTGGCTATTGCTATCTTTTTTACCGATTCGGTAAGCAGCAATCTTTCCCAATTATCAAAGCCAATATTTTGTGTGCTGCAAATAATTAAACTTCCCCTGGCATAAACCACAGGCTTTTGTAAAGTAAAACCCCCATCGTATAACTTTTGCGGGAACTCCATATCAGCAGATAAAAAAACGTCGAAAGGGGCACCATTACTTATTTGGGCAGATAGGTTGCCCGAGGAACCAATAATAGGTTCAACTATTATTCCTGTTTTTTTGGTGAAATCAGCCCCTAAAACTTTAATTACCGATTGCAGGTTAGCAGCCGCGGCAACTTTTAAATTTTGAGCAAATGATACTACCGGAATAAACAGGCAACTTACCAATACAGCAACCCATATTTTTAATTTCAATTTAGTTGGTATATTCATTTTAAAGGCATTTAATATAAGCTAATGTAAAAACTATGCGTTATATATTCAGAAAGTATTTGGCTATGCAAACCTGTACCTCATAACCAATATTAAAACAAAATTGTTCTAATATTGTAATAAATTAGTTGACAAAATCCATGGAAAATCTTATCCGCAATTATCTAAAATACCGGTTTTTTGCATTGAAAAGCTTACCTAAAATTATCATTTACCAAATCAATTAATTATGGAAATTGATATAATAAGTTTTGGCAGGATACGGGAGTTAATTGAAAGCCAAACGGTAAATATCGCGGGATTAAAAAATACCGACGAGGTAAAAGCATACCTCGAGCAACGGTATCCGGCCCTGGCTGGTATGAAATATGCTTTAGCGCTTAATAAGAAGCTGGTACAAAGCAAAACAGAAATTGAAGGAAACTCCACAATTGCAATTATGCCCCCGTTTTCGGGTGGGTAATTAAGTGATAAATGACAAACGCAAGATACAGCAGGCAGGTAATATTACAAGGATTTGGAAAACAGGCCCAACAAAAACTATCCAATGCCAGGGTATTGGTTATTGGCGCGGGAGGGCTTGGTTGCCCTGCCCTACAATATCTTGCAGGGGCAGGTGTAGGCATAATAGGTATTGCCGATGGCGATACCGTTTCATTAAGCAACCTGCACAGGCAACCTTTATATCATACGGCAGATGTAGGGAAGATGAAAACAGAAGTCGCATTAGAAAGATTAGCTGCCCTTAACCCCGAAATTTCGATTAATCTTTTCCCCGTTTTTATTAATGCAGAAAATTGCCTGGCGATAATTAAGGGGTATGATATTATATTGGATTGCAGCGATAATTTTGAAACGAGATACCTGCTTAACGATGCCTGTGTTTTGTTGGATAAGCCTTTGATATTCGCGGCTGTTTCGGGGTATGAAGGGCAAATTGCTGTATTTGCCACCGATGATAGATTTAACCAAAGAACCAACTACCGCGACATTTTTCCGGTTCAGCCCCAACAAGGCGAAATAGCCAATTGCGAAGAGAATGGTGTTATTGGCGTGTTGCCCGGCATTATTGGAGCGATGCAGGCTGCGGAAGCGATAAAGCTGATTACCGGCATTGGCACCCCTCTTATTAATAAGTTGTTAAACTATAACCTGCTTACCCAGGAGTTTTACGAGGTTTTAATAACCCCAGCACCAATTGGTAGCTATAAGTTGCCTGACAGTGTTGGTGAGTTTTCGAAAATAAATTATAGTGGGAGCACCGGAGCCAAAAGCACAGAAGTAATTGAAATTGATATAGAACAATTACATGAATTATTGCAAAGCGCGTCTGCCTCGGTAATTGATGTTAGGGAAGTGTATGAACTGCCTGTAATATCTAAAATCAGGAGCACACAAATACCGATGTCGGTTTTCAATAAAGAGATAGAAAAGCCTATATCTGTGCATAATATTGTTTTAATTTGCCAGCATGGCATACGCAGCCTTGCAGCGGGACAGATACTTAAGGAAAAGTATGGCAGCGATAAAAATGTGTACAGCCTAAAAGGTGGCATTGCACGCTGGATTGGTTTTTTATAGATAAAAATGAGTGATAAAAAAATCAAAAATATATTTGTTCAAGGCCCTGTAAATGCTTCGTTTGTTGGAGAAAGCATAGCCAGTCACAGCACAAAAACGAATATCGGCGCTCACCAGATATTTCTTGGGCAGGTGCGCAGGGATGAGATAGGCGGAAAGTTTGTAGAGGCGATTGAATACACAGCATTTGAAGAGTTAGCGCTTGACAAAATGGATGCAATACGCGAAGATACTTTTGCAAAATATCCATTAATCTGTATGCACATTTATCATAGCTTAGGTATTGTTAAGGCGGGCGAAATTTGTTTGTTTGTTTTTACATCATCTGCCCATCGCAAGTCTGCAATTGATGCCTGTGCCGAGGTGGTTGAGCGCATAAAAAAAGAACTGCCGATATGGGGTAAGGAATTGTTTGGGGATGATACGCATCAATGGAAGGAAAATAATTAAAATGGTAAATATTACGCATAAATCAAATTCGTTACGCATTGCTATAGCCACGGCTACGGTTAAGGTTTCGAAACCGGAAACCATAACGGCTATTGAGCAAAGAAAGGTGCCCAAGGGAGATGTTTTTGAATTTTCGCGTGCGGCAGGTTTGCTTGGTGTGAAAAAAACAAGCGATTTGATACCCGATTGCCATCCGCTGCCTATAGAGTACACGGCAATCTCCTACCAAATAGAGGGACTGAGCATCATTATTTCGGTGGAGGTACATACCATCTATAAAACTGGGGTAGAGGTAGAAGCCATGCATGGCGCCTCAATCACAGCGCTCACTATATATGATATGCTTAAACCCATTGATAAACAGGTAGAGATAACATCCATAAGGCTGTTAAAAAAATCAGGCGGCAAATCGGATTTTAAAAAAGCTGATTATACTCATATCAAAGCTGCGGTTATTGTTTGTTCAGATACTATTGCAGCAGGAAAAGCGGAGGATGTTTCCGGCAAAACTATCATAGCAAAACTGGAACAATTTGGGATAGATACCACTACGTACGAAGTTATTGCCGATGATTTTGAATTGATACAGCAAAAGGCAAAATCACTTAGCAGCAGCGGAGTACAGCTTTTAATTTTTACCGGTGGAACGGGCTTATCGCCAAGGGATGTTACCGTAGATGCAATAGCCCCGTTAATCCAAAAAAACATCGACGGGCTAATGGAAACTTCGAGGAGGTATGGCCAGGAACGTATGCCATACGCCATGCTTTCCAGGGGAGTAGCAGGTTTAATTGAGCATACATTAGTGCTTACCTTTCCCGGTTCTGTGCGGGGGGTAAACGAAAGTATGGATGCAATTTTCCCACACGTATTGCATGTGTTTAAAGTAATAGCGGGCGCAAAGCACGAAGAAAAGTAATGTTATTTCTTTCTAAACACTAAACTTCTATCTTATCGTAGTGTATTATTATTTTCAAAACTGTTAATTTCTGTAATTGGCAATCGTTTCGTATAACCGCCATTCAAAACGCTTTGCATGCTTAAATTTGTCGGGGTTAGTTCGTCAAGCTTCAAAATAATATTACTCAACCCCTTGATGGTGTATATTCCGCAAAAAGGTTCAGCATATTCCTTGTTTTGGTAAACATAAAAATCGTAACCAGGCTCCAACTTGTAGCTGTCAACCAAACGGCTTAATGTTTTAGCTTGCATACTAATCATGTCGCAGGCTAAAAGCAGCAAATCATCATCGGGATATTTTGAGCGGGTACTTAGCAACCCGTTAAGCGGGCCGGCAATATCCAACCCATCTAAAACAAGTTTTTCAATAGGAAAAATCTTCTCATAACTTTGCAGTTGAGATAAGTTTATAGAAATGCTAACCTGCAAATTTATAGCCGCTAATTTATCGGCCATATAGGCGGCCCAACACGTATTTTGTATCGGAATAAGCCCTTTATCAGTACCCATTCGTTTGCTTTGTCCACCACACATTATTATGCCCCTTAATTGTTTCATTAGCTAACCGGATTGATGCCTCTTTGGCGTAAACTTAGCGATATCGCATGCTAATTCACGGGAAAATTTTTGTTATTATGATTAGTTAATATTCATTATTAACTTTCTGAAATATTTTGAATACATTAATCAGGTTAAAACTAAAGCTCAAAGCAGATGTTTTATAGCTGGGTGAAAATTACAAATAAGATGGTGCAGAAAGCAATTAAGCAAATCCATTTAACGAAAGTAATTAACGGAAAAAGCTGTGCTGAAGCAGATTCGCTCGCTATTGAAGAGCCCCTGGAAATCAGGCTGGAATTTGGTTTACCCGGCAATCGTCGTATACAAAACATTTCGGTAACCATGCGTACTCCCGGCAATGATGCCGAGTTGGCGGCCGGTTTTTTGTTTACCGAAGGAATTGTAAAAGACACTAAAGACATTGCCGGTATTGATTATTGTTTTATTGCTTGCGCGGAGAATAAAGAAAATGTGATACTGGTAAGCCTGAAAGAAGGCGTTATACCTCATCTCCAAAATACCGAAAGAAATTTTTATACCACATCCAGTTGTGGCGTATGCGGGAAGGGTTCTATCAATGCAATTCGTACGGTAAGTACTTTTATTGCGTCAGCCGATGATATTATCATAGACGGTAATTTACTTTACATGCTCCCGGATATTTTACGGCAGCACCAGGCTGTATTTGAAGATACCGGTGGCTTACATGCTTCGGCTTTATTCGACTTGGCCGGAAATCTTTTATTATCAAGAGAAGATGTTGGGCGGCATAATGCCTTAGATAAGCTCATCGGCGCCGCGCTTAACAAAGGTTGGCTGCCTTTAAATAAATCCATATTGCTGCTAAGTGGCCGGGCAAGTTTTGAATTGGTTCAAAAAGCCGCTATGGCAGGTATTCAAATCATCGCGGCTGTTGGGGCGCCATCAAGCCTTGCTGTTGATCTTGCCGGTGAATTTAACATCACACTTGCGGGATTTTTACGCGGCAATCGTTTTAATATTTATACATCACCACATCGCATATTAATACCCATCCATGAAAATACGCATTAAAGGCAATTCGTTAAGGTACCGCCTAACTCGTTCAGACGTTAATAGGTTAGCCGAATCAGGTTGCCTGGAAGATAAAGTAGATTTTCCCGGTAGCACATTTAGCTATGTTCTGCAACTTACAGATGATGAGCAGCTGGCATCGGGCTTTAGCAATAATACCATTACCCTGTATATGCCAAAGCAGATGCTTAAAGAATTGGCAAACACAGATAAAGTCGGCTTTGAAAATACTGTAGACAATATTTTTTTGCTGGTTGAAAAGGATTTTACGTGTTTAGATAATGTGGATGAAGATCAGAGCGACAATTACCCTAACCCCTTAGCAGAAAGGATAAAGCAATGAGTGGCAAAGTAGATAAACGGCCTGATGCCGAGAACCCGGAAAAACTTTTAGATCTGAAAGTTACCGAACCAAAAACCTGGGCTGCCGGCATTCCTGCGGTTACCGCTGCCCTGGAAGATGTTTTGCAGGAAGCCGGCATGATCCGCGGAATGGATGGCCTTTTTCATATGAATAAAAAGGGTGGTTTCGACTGCTCCAGCTGTGCCTGGCCCGACCCGGATGATGACCGGTCGCCGATAGCGGAGTATTGTGAGAACGGCGCCAAAGCACTTGCCGAAGAGGCTACCACTAAGAAGGTAGACGGCCCGTTCTTCGCCCAAAATTCAGTGGCCGACCTGGCTAAATTAAACGACTATGATATCGGCAAAAAAGGCCGCCTAACCGAGCCTGTTTACCTGCCCAAAGGCGGAACACATTATGAGCCAATCAGTTGGGATGACGCATTTAAAAAAATCGCATCTCACTTAAACGGGCTGGCCTCGCCTAACGAGGCTGCCTTTTACACATCGGGCCGTACCAGTAACGAAGCATCGTTCACCTACCAGCTTTTTGTGCGTGAATTTGGCACCAACAATATGCCCGACTGCTCCAATATGTGCCATGAATCGACGAGTGTGGCGTTAGCCGAAGTTATCGGCATTGGTAAGGGTACTGTTACCTTGAATGATTTTTATGATACGGATGTAATCATTATCATAGGCCAGAACCCGGGCACTAACCACCCGCGGATGCTTACAGCCTTGCAAAAAGCAAAAGAAAATGGGTCAAAAATTATTGCCATAAACCCCTTGTACGAAGCCGGTTTAATGGGCTTTAAAAATCCGCAGAATGTTAAGGGAATATTGGGCATCACCACAAAGTTGGCTGATGTTTATTTGCAGGTAAAGATAAATGGCGATATGGCCTTATTAAAAGCCATTGAAAAACTGCTTTACGAAGCCGAGGTGGAAAACCCAGGAAAAGTATTCGATCATGATTTCATCAAAGAAAACACGCTGGGTTATGTGGAGTTTTTACATCACCTGGAAAAGGAGAATTTAAATGACCTGGCGACTAAGGCCGGTGTGCCGCTGGAAGATATCAGGCAGGCGGTTAATTTGCTGAAGTTTCAAAAGCGAATTATTGTTTGTTGGGCCATGGGTATCACCCAGCATGAAAACGGTGTAGATACGATAAAAGAGATTGTAAACTTTGTAAATTTAAAAGGCAGTATTGGCAAACCCGGTGCTGGTTTATGTCCGGTTAGGGGCCATAGCAATGTGCAGGGCAACCGCACTATGCTCATTTATGATAAGCCGCATGAAAAGCAAATAGACAAGCTGAAGGAAGTTTTTGGCTTTGAACCGCCGCGCGCGCATGGTTACGATGTGGTTGAGTCAATAAAAGCCATGCATGAGGGAAAATTGAAGGTGTTTTTTGCTATGGGCGGCAATTTTTTGTCGGCAACACCGGATACGACTTTTACTGCTGAGGCCATGCGAAAGCTAAAGCTTTCAGTTCACGTATCAACCAAACTTAACCGTAGCCATTTAGTGCATGGCGATGAAGCGTTAATATTGCCTACCTATGCCCGAAGTGATAAAGACATTATCAATAATGAGGTACAGTTTGTGAGCTGTGAAAACTCAATGGGGGTTATCCAGATGTCGAAAGGCGTATTGAAACCAATTTCAAACCATATGCTAAGTGAAAACCAGATTGTTTGCAAACTGGCTAAGGCAACAATAAGTAATCGTACTGTGATTGATTGGGATAAGTTTGAATTTAGTTATGATGCCGTTCGCGACGCGATTGAAAAAGTGATACCGGGTTTTGATAATTACAATAAGCGGGTGCGCGAGCCGGGTGGTTTTTATCTGCCAAATGCACCACGAGGTGGCAAATTCGAAACGGATGAATACGGGCCAAAAATACCTTTTAGTATTACCGAATTGCCGGAACACAAATTGGCTGATGATGAATACATGCTGACAACCATCCGCAGCCATGACCAGTTTAATACTACTATTTATGGTTTAGACGACCGTTACCGGGGCATACATAATGAACGCCGGGTTATTTTTATGAATGAAGCGGATATTTTAAAAGCAGGGTTTAAAGCGGATGATAAGGTAGACTTGTTTAATTACCACGGCGGAAAAGTTCGTGTCGCGAAACTTTTTGTTATTGTCCCTTATAATATCCCGGAAAGTAATACTGCCGCTTATTATCCGGAAACAAATGTGTTGGTACCCATTGATAGCGTTGCGAAAAAAAGCAATACGCCTACATCAAAATTGATTTTTATTAAGATAAAGAGGCATGTTGCTTAACCATTTAACTCAAAAGGTATTTGTTGCATGTCGTCGAAATCAGCATGGTTGGCAGAATTGAATTTCAGCTCAGGCGCTTCAATCAATGCAATAGAAGAATTATTAATTTGCCCTGAATTGATTTAAACGCAGATTTAAAGGTTGGGTTCTCCTTGAGGGGTTTGTTTTTCCAAATGGAACATTTCCTGGTTCTTGGTGTTCTTTTAAGTAATGAAAACCCGAACACAAAAAGCTTTCAATTATAAAACCGGCCAGATCATCGTTGTGGGTGCTTCTGCCGGTGGGCTAAATGCGTTGATCGCTTTAGTTCAGCAATTACCGAAAGATTTTCCCGCGCCGGTATTGATTGTTCAGCATATTTCTGCTGACGCTTCGGGTGATGTACTTTTAGATGCCTTAAACAAGTGTGGCAAGCTAACCTGTTTACATGCGATAGACGGAGCGCCTATTCAAACGGGCCACGTTTATTTAGCGCCCTCTGACCATCACCTGCTGGTTGGAAAAGGTGGCCACCTTCATGTAACGAAAGGCGCAACCGAAAACCGGTCCCGTCCGGGCATTGACCCGTTGTTCCGCTCTGCGGCAGTCGCTTTCGGTAACCGGGTAACTGGTATTATCCTAACAGGTTACCTGGATGACGGAACGGCCGGGCTAATAGCCATTCAAAGGTGCGGGGGGACCTGTATCGTGCAAGATCCACAGGAGGCTGACTATCCCGATATGCCGAAAAACGCCCTAAACCAGCTCAAGGTGGATTACTGTGTCCCCATAGCAGAAATGGGTGGCATTCTTTCTAAACTTGTGGCCAGGGGGCCCGGCAAGCAAAAAACAATCCCCAAAGATATTCAGCGTGAAGCAATCATTGCCGAGCGGGTATTGAGTGACCTGGCTTCGGTAAACGCTCTGGGAGAACAGGTGCCGTTCAATTGTCCGGGTTGCGGCGGTGTGTTATGGAAAATAGCTAAAGGTTCCCAATTGCGATACCGCTGCCACACGGGCCACGCTTATACGGCTGCGGCGCTGCTGGCCGAACAAACCAAAAAAATCGAAGAAACGATGTGGACCGCATTGCGGATGTTTGAGGAAAGAAAAAACCTGCTGACCACACTTGCCAAAGATCAAAGTGGTGCGCAATCCCGTTCAGCCGCAGAGCGGGCAGAATTGTCCCAGGTACATATTGACCGCATTAGGGCATTCCTGCTGGCAGATGACAAAGCAACCCAAAGTGATCTGCCGAAATAGAAACAGGGCTAGTTAAATGTGTTGATTATCACGTTCTCCGCTTTTCACAAAGGCCATAATAAAAAGTCGTAAATCAGACTACAATATCGTAATGCTATAAATTAATTACGCTAAACTGTAAACCTAAAATCAGGCTCAGGCAGAACTTAATGACTATTTTTTAGACATTGCTCTTACCTTTGTTACCTCCGTGGCTTTTACAGCGTTCGCCTTGTTACCGAAACTACGCCGAATGTAGGTTAGTACATCAGCAATTTGCCGGTCACTCAAATCATCATGGGCGCTCATGGTATTGGAATAAGTTTTTCCGTTTATTTCTACATCTTCATTAAAGCCATGTAATACGATCTTAATTAAAGCTGCCTTATCACCAAATACATAGGTTGTGTTAACTAAAGGTGGGTTCATGTTCTGCACACCGCCGCCATCTGCCATGTGACAGGGCAGGCAAACATTGATATATACAACTTTCCCACGTGCTACAGAAGTTGCCACCGTCGATTGGCGCATGGCTTGCTTTTTAGTTTGTGCTTGTAAAGCGCCAGATAATAATATAAATGACGCGAGGAAAACACCGGCTATTTTAACGTTCATTACTATTTTTTATAGGTGATCTTATAAATTGTTCCCTTGTTATCATCGGTTACGTATAAAGAACCATCAGGGCCTTGTGCAAGCCCGCATGGACGATGAATAGCATGTCCGGATGCTTTTTGTTCTTCTGTTCCGGCAAAGCCGTCAGCAAAAACCTCCCAGTTGCCGTCTGGTTTTCCATCTTTAAAAGGTTGAAATACTACACAATAACCGGCCTGCGGTTCAGGTGCCCTGTTCCATGAGCCATGAAAAGCTATGAACGCCCCATTTTTATATTTTTCGGGGAATTGGTTACCGGTATAAAACAATAAACCATCCGGGGCGTAATGGCCCGGATAAGCCGCCACCGGGTTAATGTACTTACTGTCAGCTGGTTTTTTGCCGTCGCCGCCGTATTCAGGGCCGAGCATGTTTTTATGCTGAATCCAGTCATAATAAACATAGGGGTAACCGGCATTATCACCTTTTTTCAGAGCGAACATGCATTCTGCAGGCAACTCGGCTGATTGATGCACGGTATATAAATTCGGAAAAAGATCATGCAACTCGTCGCGGCCATGCTGCATTACAAAAAGCTGATTGTCCTGCTGGTTCCAGGCCAGTCCAACCACATTCCTTAACCCAGTTGCATATCGCACCCCATCACTATAGGTTTGGTCAAGCTTATCAGCTTTAAACTGCCAAATACCGCCTGCCGAGTCCAGAATAGGGCACCCCGTTTTATTGGGGTCATATTCACTGCAAATATTCGAATAGGCTCCAATGTTTACATAAAGATTCCCGTCGTTGTCCAATGCGATAGCTTTTGGCGCATGCGTTCTTCTGTCTAATAAACCTGTAACAATTCTTTCCGGCTTATCCGGGTTGATAACTTCGTTTTTGTCATCCAGCTTATACCGGTAAACTTCCCTGCTGTTGGATGCATACAAATAACCATCTTTAATAGCAATGCCCGTCCCGCCAAAATTAGCAAAGCTCGATTTTAAAGTCGCTTTGTCGCCGTCTACATGAAACTCTAAGATGCCTTTGCCATTTTTAGTCCCGGCGAGATGCACATAAATATCGCCCTGAGGTGTTGCAACAAGGTGCCTTGCACTTCCCAAATTATCAGCAATAATGGCAGCCTGAAATCCTTCCGGGAGTGTAAGGCCGGCGCTAACTGTTTTATGGCCTCTAACTGAATTATCATTCTTTGCTAATTTGAATGACAAAAGCCCTCCCATCGCAATAACGGACAGGCAAAAGGCAAGAAATATTTTTTTGTTCATGATAATATTGAATTGATATAGTATAATATTGAAGATTTACAATTGTTTTATAAATCTGTTCAGTGGCAACTACACGGTTATTTCCAGTTGTTCAAGATAACCTGTAATCACTGCTACTTCTTCTATGCTTAGCGAACCATCAATAGCTTTGGCATTTTCAATGGCTTGTTCGCTGTTCCTGGCGCCAACCAGGGTGATAGTAATTCCTGGTTGTTGTAAAGTCCACAGAATAACCAGTTGACCCAGCGTTAAATGCTTTTCGGCAGCGAGTGGTTTTAGCAGTTCAAGAAACTCGTCTGTTGTTTGCAGATTTTCTTCTTTAAAAAATGATACGTCCTTACGATGATCGCCGGGCGCGAATACATGCCCTGGCCGTATTTTGCCGGTTAAAAGCCCTCTTTCCAGCGGACTGTAAGCTAAAATAGATTTATTGTTTTCCAGGCAGTAGGGAATCAATTCCGCTTCTATGCCGCGGTTAACCATACTATAGGGCACCTGATCGGAAGCAAGGTTGATATATTTTCCGGCTTCGGCCACTTGCGCTGCGTCATAATTACAAACACCTGCATACCTTACTTTGCCCTGTTCAATCAGGCGTGAAACCGCCTCCATGCTTTCTTCTATCTGTGTAGTTGAATCGGGCCAATGTATCTGGTACAAATCAATATAGTCAGTTCCCAGGCGCGTTAAACTGTCTTCACATTCTTTTATGATGCTTTCTTTTCCTGCATACTTATAAATGTCAATATTTTCGCCGCTGTTTTTTTTGCTGCTGAATGCAAAATCACCTTTTTTTAGGTCCCAACGCATGCCGTATTTGGTCAGAATTTGGAATCGGTCACGGGGTAGCCCCTTAATCGCTTCGCCTACAATTTCCTCGCTGGTGCCCTGCCCGTAAATGGGGGCCGTATCAATAGAAGTTACACCCAGGGAGTAGGAAACCCTGATCGCGTCAATGGCATCTTTGCGTTCGGTACCGCCCCACATCCAGCCGCCGGCTGCCCATGCCCCAAAAGTAACTTCAGAAAGCAATAGGTCTGTATTTGCTAATTTTCGGTATTTCATGATTTGTTTAATTTTAGTTACATTCTTTGTTTATTGCACATCAATTATCATCTTTGTTATACTCTGCCCATAAAACAAAGCATTAACAATCACAAAGGAACGATTAATGATTAGGGAAGCCAATAGCTTGACCCTTAATTAGTAACTCATTAACAAGTTAGTATGTCAGAAAGAAAACTAAGTTCCACGAATTTTTATAATCAATCATTCCTGGAAGAAAAGTGCGCCCTTAACGAACTCCTGTATTTGCTGAGTAAACGATGGATGACTGAAGTTCTTTTCAGCATCGAGGAAGGTAATTCACGTTTCAATAGTTTGAGAGAAGATTTGGAACACATCAGTGACCATATCCTTGCCGACCGATTAAAGAGCCTCGAACAACATGAACTGATCCATAAAAGCTGTATACCGGGTAACCCGCCCAGAACAGAATATACTTTAACCAATAAAGGCGAAGAACTGAGTGAAATATTGGGCGGATTATGCGATTTTGCAGAAAGCAAAATGAAGTTTTGATTGCTCAATAACAATCATGGCTATTCTTATCTTACACCGGCTTAAAGCTCAATGGTGTTGCTAATTGATTTATTAGTAGCCCTTTCTTTTACTTTTAAAGTAGCATAAGCCTAACTTTGTGGCGAACATTAAACAAAATAACGCTATGAAGTTATATCATCTATACAGACTTGTTGGCCTTTGTCTTACGATAATTTTATCCACTATTTTAAACGCTGGGGCCAATGCGCCTGCAAGAGATTATTACCAGCTTAAAATTTACCATTATAAAAACCAGGAACAGGAAAGCAGGCTTGAGCAATATTTACAACAAGCCTACGTACCTGCTATTCATCGCGCCGGCATTAAATATGTTGGCGTATTTAAGCCGGTTACACAACAGGATACTGACAGGAGTATCTATGTTTTTACCCCTTTTTCCTCACTGAACAAATTAGCGGGGATTGAGCAGGAGTTACAGGCTGATACAAAATATTTGGCTGATGGCAAAGACTGCATCGATGCAGATTACAAAAATGCCCCTTATAACCGTATAGAAACGATCATACTGCAAGCCTTCCCGGGGATGCCATCACCTGCGGTCCCCAACCTTACGGCTCCTAAAGCTGACAGGGTTTATGAATTACGCAGTTACGAAAGCGCTACGGAAAAGTATAATTTTAACAAAGTGCGAATGTTTAATTTAGGCGATGAAATCGGGCTTTTTAAAAGATTGAACTTTAATGCTGTTTTTTATTCGGAAGTTATATCGGGCAGCCATATGCCAAACCTGATGTACATGACTACCTTTAATAGCAAAGCAGACAGGGATAAACATTGGGATACATTTGGAAATGACGCTCAATGGAAAACGCTTACTGCTAACGACGAGTATAAAAATAATGTCTCGCACGTTGATATTGTGTTTCTTCACCCAACTGAATATTCTGATTTCTAAAGCGCCGGTTAATAGGATATCCGGTTAAGCAAAGACTAAAAAAAGTAAATCGATACCTCATACTATAACATACAAAATAATGAAAACGACAAAAATAGGCTGGATAGGGCTGGGCAAAATGGGGATCCCCATGTCACAATTATTAATAAAGGCCGGGTTTCGGGTAATTGTATATAATCGCACTAAAGAAAAAGAAGATCGTTTAAAAGCAAGCGGTGCCGGTGTTGCGCCAAGCCCTGCTGCTTTGATACAACAGGCAGATGTAGTTATCATTATGGTTACCGATGATAAAGCGATCGATGATATTTTTAAAGGCGAAAACGGCCTCTTAAGTGCCGGCACCAGTGGAAAGGTTATCATTAATATGAGTACTGTATCGCCGGCGATCAGTAAGGAAATGGCTACCGCCTGTGAGCAGCAGGGTAATCAGTATTTGGATGCACCGGTGTCGGGCAGTGTAAAGCAAGCCCAGGAAGCGCAACTGGTTATTATGGCAGGAGGTGATGAAGGCACATTTGAAAAATGTAAACCAATACTCGAAAAAATTGGCCGATTGGCACTGCTTGTAGGTAATACAGGCGCGGGCAACACTGCAAAGCTGGCTATTAATACGTTACTGGGCATACAAGCTCAAGGATTGGCAGAGGCAGTTGTTTTTGCACAACAGAACGGCATTAAAAATACAGACCTGGTGACCCTCATTAATAACAGCGCGCTGGGCAGCCCATTTATTAAAATAAAAGGCGAAGCTATCGTCAATAATAACTTTACTGCCTTATTTTCATTAAACAATATCGCGAAAGATCTGCGCCTTGCAAAGGACATTGGCCTTTCAACCCCGCTTGCTGAGGTAGCTTATCAAACATTTCAAAACGCGGCACCTGCTTTTGGCGATGAGGACATCATCGCGGTTTACAAACAAATAAGCATTTAATTTTTGTCTGGACCGGAAATTTTGGAATTAAAGAATTTTCAGGATTTCTTAGCGCTATTCCAATAAGCTGCCTTATAGTTCGCATAAAACTTAATATTATGTTAAGCAAAAAACGCGGAATTACTACCCTGAAAAATGAGGGCGTTTAAAAAATAATATCTAACTTATTTAAAATCAGACTATAAAAATTAAGGGGCGGCCCTTAGATATTCACTAACCGTTTCAAATCTGTCAAAAAACGGTTCGAAGACGTTCACCTAGGTACTACCAGAAAAATGAATAAAGCGCTACCAATATACCGCAAACCAAAAGCGCACCAACTGCAAATGAATTTGAAGTTTTAAACATTTTAGCGTCAATCTCCAGGCCATTGGTTTTTTTGCCTTTGGCATAATCCATTAAACTTATAATAACCATACCGGCAATACAGATTATAAAAACAAAACCCATCCTATCCAAAAAAGGTATCTCGTATAGGCCACTATCGGCATTTTTAAATGAGAAACCCATCGGCGCTAAAAACGATAAATCTGTAAACTTTGGCAAAAATTTAAAAAATACCGAGAAAGCAAAACCGCCGATGGTTGCAAACAATGCGGCATTTGATGATGCTTTTTTCCAGAAGAAGCCAAGTATGAACATGGCAAAAATACCCGGGGACACAAAACCGGTATACTCCTGTATAAACTGAAAACCACCCTTTTTATCAATACCTAAAAAAGGCGAAATAACAACGCCTAAAATCATTGCTACTACTACGGTAACTTTTCCAACCGCTACTAACTTTTTGTCGGTAGCATCAGGGTTGATTTTCTTTTTGTAAATATCCAAAGTAAAAATAGTGGCAATACTATTTGCTTTGCCTGCCAATGAAGCCACAACCGCAGCTGTTAAAGCTGCAAAAGAGAGGCCTTTAATACCTGTTGGCAAAAGGTTTAACAAAACGGGATAAGCATTATCGTGGTTGCTGCTAATACTATTTGTATTAATAGTATCAAACACATTTTGTTTATATAATACGTAAGCGGCTATACCCGGCAGTACTACTATTAATGGCATCAGGAGTTTTAAAAAAGCTGCGAACAATATCCCGCCCCGGGCCGTTTTTAAATTAGCACCTAAAGCACGTTGGGTAATATATTGATTACACCCCCAGTAATTTAAATTAACTATCCACATACCGCCAATTAAAACTGTTAGGCCGGGCAAGTCGCCATAGCTGGGATTATCCTTTTTCAGGATCATATGAAAGTGGTCATTGGCTTGATGGTACATTAATGATAACCCCTCGCCTATGCCGGTTTTTCCGTAGTGGGCAGCTACTGCACTAACAGCTATATAGGTAGTTACTAAGCCACCTAATATTAAAAAGAATACCTGTATTACATCGGTATATCCAATTACCTTCATCCCGCCTAATGTTATTATTATCGCAAATAAAGCCAACAAACCTATGCACACGCTAAAATCAACACCCGATATACCATGAATAGCTATGGCACCAAGATATAATATGGATGTTAGGTTAACAACCACATACAACAGTAACCAAAATACCGCCATAATCATTGCAACTGTACTGTTATACCGCTGGTGCAAAAACTGCGGCATCGTAAAAATTTTATTTTTAAGGTAAACAGGAATAAAAAAAACAGCTACTATAATCAAAGTAAGTGCGGCCATCCATTCGTATGTAGATATGGCCAGCCCCATTGTAAAGCCATTGCCACTCATTGCCACAAATTGTTCTGCCGAAATATTGGAAGCAATCAGCGACGCGCCTATAGCCCACCAGGTTAATGAGCCTTCAGCTAAAAAGTAATCTTTTGTAGAGGTGCTGTCCTTTCTTTTTCTGCGGTATACCCATAAACCGTAGGATGCTACAATTACAAAGTAGATTAAAAATACCGCATAATCGCGCGTGCTTAGTGAATTCATAATTAGTTTAATTTATTAAAAATATGTGTTTCAGAAGGTTATTATTTGCGGCTACAATGTATGTTAGTTTAGTGGCTGATAAATAAATTTTTCGAATTTAACGGCTCCGTCACCTACAGCACACAATCCCAATCGCAGGCTCAAAAATCCACTCAGTACATTATGATTATAACCGGAGACTTCGACAGAATTTTCTATTTTATCCCATTTTATCCCGTCGGTACTATAATACATGTCAACCGTATTTTTGATGTTTCTGATCTTCAAAAAAACATGGTTTTTTATTACGTCTTTTTCGGTAGGAAACTGCCAGCCCCGGAGATTAGCCAGTATATTTTGCTTATCTGCTAAAATTCCCGAATAGTAGCTGTTGTTATAAAAAAGCACTAATCCCCCTACAGCATTACCTTCAATAACCAATTCTACCTGTGCTGTGTAGGAGTGGCTTGAAGGGATGCAGAGCAGAGGTGCACAATTAGCAACTGACGTCCCTTTACCTTTTATCGTTAAGCTGTTATCGGATTGGTGGAACCTGGTGGTATCATACTGCCCAAAGAATTGCCACTGCGGCTTTAAATCACGGCCATCAAAGTTGTCATTCAGGGAAAAGGCGCTTGCTGAAGTATTCTTTACAGGTTTTAAAATTGGGGCATCTGTTTTTATACTCTTAGGTATTTTAAACCAACCATCCTTTGTCCACTCCACCGGCTCAAGCAGGGTTTGCCGGCCCATATTGTAATAACCATTTTCGTAGCCGTGAAAAACCATCCACCATTTGCCATTAGGTCCTTCGAATAAAGTGCCATGCCCTTTAGACCACCATTGTTCCGAATTATTCTTTGTACGGATAATCGGATCGTAAGGAGAGTTTTCCCATGGCCCGAATGGAGATTTGGAACGTGCTGAAATTACCATGTGGCTGGTTGCCGGCCCGGCTGTACCGCCTTCGGCTACGGTTAAGTAATAATAATCTCCGCGTTTAACCATCTTTGGGCCTTCCATGCAAAAACATTCTATCGACCACTCCCTCGGTATTTTCCAGCCACTATAAGCAAATTTAACCTCGCCTGTTACCGAAAGCCCATCATCAGCCAATGGAACATAGGCGCCATTACTAAAGTAGAGATAACGTTTGCCTGCCGCATCGGTAAAATGCCCGGGATCTATAAAACCTATCTTCAAATCTATGGGATCGCTCCAGGGACCGTCAATAGATTTGGCTGTAATTACATAATTGGTATTGCCGGCGGGAAAATAGATATAATATTTATTCTTGTATTTGACTAAACAGGGTGCCCATACCGAACCGATATATTTATGCAAAGCATGGGTAACCGGTGTCCAGTTAACCAGGTCTTTTGAGTGCCAGATTAACAGGCCAGGATAGTATTCGAAGGATGAATGGACGATGTAATAATCGTCCCCGTCGCGCATGATGCTGGGGTCCGGGTAATCACCCGCAAAAATAGGATTGGTATAATAAGCATCTCCTTTGGGATTGCCATGCATTTGCTGTTGTGCCCCGGCTAAAAATGCCAGTAAAACGAGCGCGGCCGTTACAACTATGTTTTTTTTGGTGTTGTGCATGTTCATTAACAGATGTAAAATCTACGTGTCTTTTAATTTGCCCTGTTTAGTTTGACTAACAATACATCATTCTGACGTATAGGCAATTGTTGCTCAAAATTTCCCGATGCATTTATGGTTACCGTTCTTTGCTCAACAGGATCATCATTATCTTTTTGTTTGAGGGATTTTACCTGCGCTACTGTAAGCTGAGATGGTGATCCCATTTCAAAATACGCCGAGTAGGGATCATTCGCATTGTAGCCGGTCTTATAAATGCTCACCAAATATTTGCCGGGTTTTAACCCATGAAGTTTAAATTGAACAGGCGCTGAGGGTTTAGAAGGGAGCAGCCTTTTATAAAACACCTGGTTATTCACGCTATCGCCGGGGTGGTCAATCGTAAAATCCCAAACCAGGGCCTGCACATTGCCGTTCGCATCCTTGCAGATTATAGAGCTTGAATCGGCGCTGCTTAATTCCGTGTGGCCTAATTCATTGAGATACTTAAACGCATAAAAAGCCGGCTTTTTAATGTCCTGGTAATTCATTAAACCAAAGCCGCCATGAAAAGGCGTGGCCCTGGGGCCGGCTTCTTCAAAAATATCGGTAAACGTCCAGTACGACATCGAGTTGACATCCGGCGCGGCCCGTTTAACCGTATTTAAAATATAGGCAGCTTCATGGTAGCTATCATGAATGGGGTCGCTTGGCGTGTAAGAAGCACTCCATTCGGTATAATGCAATTCGAGGTTAGGCATGGCTGATTTCTCTATTTTTCTTTTTGAACGACGCATATTATCTGCCACAGCGTACCTGTCCTGGCTAAGCACCGTTCCGGCATTACCTGCCGCATCCAAAAACCCTTGCTTCACGCCATAGTCGTGTGTGCTGATAAAATCAATAGGCACCTTTTGCTGCGCGCAGAAATCGATTATGTCCGGTATCCAGGCGCTACCTGCGGTAGCAGGACCACCTACGCGATAATTAGCCGATACGCTTTTAATAGCCGTAGCCGTTTCTTTATAGAGTTTGAAATAATCCTGTTGTGTGCCGGTAAAGAAACCGCCTTTCAGGTTAGGCTCATTCCAAACCTCAAAATACCAGCTGGCCACTTCGTTTTCGCCATAACGCTCTGTCCAGTGTTCAGTTAATGCTTTAATCAGGTCGTCCCATTTTTGATAATCTTTTGGCGGCGTTACATTTCCGCGCCACCAAAAAATGGTTTGATTACCGCTCGCTAAGGCACCGGGCATAAACCCAAGTTCAACAAAAGGTTTCATGTGTATAGATTGCAAAAAGTCAAACAGTTCATCAATATATTGCCAGTTATAAATAGGCTTGCCATTTTTATCTTCGAAATAAACGCCCATATCGTCAGATAACAGCCCGTGAAAGCGGATGTACCTGAACCCACATTCATCATGCGCAATCTTTAATTGCCTTTGCCAATCTGCCCGTAAACCTTCATTGGCCCTGCCGGCGCCAACGCATAAATTAATACTTTGTGGAAGCGCCCCTTTTACCTGGTTAATATTAACATCGATGATTCTTTTACCTACCGGGCTCTGGGCCCTAATTATTATACAAATACACACCAAGGAAAGCGTTAGCAGGTATTTTATTTTCATGGTTGATATTTGAATTATAGTGATTAGTGATTTATATTGCCAGTTGTGTTTTCTATCCCGAACATTTTATAATTAGCTGCTATACGTGCAAGGCCCGGTTTATTGTTGGGATCGGCTTCCAGCGTATTTTTATCATTTATTATTTGCTGCAAAATATTCTTAATTGCCCCCTGTTGTTCCTGCGGCAGGTAATCCACATTAGCCAGGGCGTATTGCGGCTCGCCGGCACGCAGGTACAATTGTATGATCCTTTGGAGCACCTGGCTGTCTGAGTTAAGCATATATAGTTTTTTGTAGTAGAATGCCGCTTTATCAAAATTATTTAAAGCAGTGTTTAAGTTAGCTGCGTAGCTGTAAAACTGTTCATTTTGCGGCAGTTCAAGCGTCATGGCTTCTATAACCTTTAGTGCACCCTGCTTATTACCGGCCAATTTATTATGCTCAAATATCTTCCCCATGGCTACTATCCATTCCATGTGGCCAAGGCCCACCTCATCGGCAAGGGTATCTTCTAAGTTATTTCCAAGCCTAAACTGTTTTGGTATAGGCTGATTAAAAGGCCAGCCTGTTTTCAGCATCATCACCTGGTATTGCCCGCTTAATGTATCCATGCGGGTAAGCGGCATTTCCAATCGCAATTCGTTAAATGTCATCACCTTCTGTGGGGTATCATTTATCAGGTGTTGTTGTATAAATGACTGATAAAATGCTTCCGACATTATTGCGTAGCCAAACAGGTTGGGGTGTACATGCTCCAATATAGTTTCGCTGCCAATAATGCCATGTGGCGAATACTGCTCAAACAATTTTTTAGTATCAACCAGGTGCACATACGGGTAATGATCTGCAAGTTTTTTGATAACAGTATTTATTTCCCCCGGCGCCCTGAAACGCAGTTCGTCCATATCACTGGCCTTGTCAAAATCCTGCTTGGCAGTTACAAAATCACCCTTCGCATAGGCTTGCTGCCCGGCATTGTAAAAATAATTTGCCGAGTTTGAGCCTTTACCTTCACTTACAAATGGTGGCAGGTCTTTCTCATTACTTACTACCGTACTTAAAAAAACAGGTATCTTTTCATCGTTGAACAAGCTGCACAACTCGGTCATATTTTTATCAAACTGTTCAATGCCTGCCAGGTAATCTTTCGATCCGTAAGCTATTTCCTGGCGGGCAGCCATACGTTTCATCAGGGTTTCGCGGTTATCTATCTGCTTTCCGGAAAATACACCTGTAGCCTTTTTAATGGTATTGTTTATCAATTGTGCCAGTTTTAATTCGCGCAGTTTAAGCAGGGTTTCTATCAAAAAGCGGTTGCTGCCCACATAACTTGTTGAGCCAATACCTAAAGCGCCGTAATATTCATTATGCCCGGTGTATATTAAAACTGCATCCGGATGGTATTGGGCAAGTTGTTTACCAAAATCAAGCACCGTATAAGAGTTTACCGCAGTTAATGAAAGGTTAATGATCTCGAAGTTCTTATCCGGGTACATTTGCTCCAGGCGGTATTGCAGCCAGCGATGGAATGAGCCATTATGAAAATAGGGATACCCAATTGTAGTAGATTCGCCCAAAACAAATATCCTGAAGGTATTAGGTGCTTTATCAACAGCAAAAAGTTCATTGTTGCCCTTGGTTGCGTTTATCGTATCCGAAAAAAACTTATCCGATGCATAATAGTTCATTTGCAAAAAGCGGTCATCCTTTGGGGATTTGACAAAAAGTTCGGTATTATGTCCATAATTACCTAAACGCAGCGCCATCTCCAGCAAAAACAATAACACAAACGGGAATAAGATAGACAGCAGCCTAAACAGCAGCAGTTTTTTACCTTTTGGCGGGTTTTTATCGGCACTCATTTAATTAACATTAAAAGATGCCACCTGCCTGATATCTTTTGATGATGATGCCGCCATAATTTTATATTCGCCCGGCTCTACCACCCATTTATTTAATTTGTCATCGTAATAAGCCAGGTCGTTTACATTAATATTCATCGCAACTTCCGCCGTTGCAGCAGGGGCTATCAATACTTTTTTAAAGGCTTTTAGTTCCTTATCAGCCCTCAATATTGATGAGTTTATTTTCTTGACATATAGTTGTACAATCTCTTTACCGACTACGGCACCTGTGTTCTTAACTTTTACAGCTACTGCTATTTTATCACCTGGTTTATAATTCTTCTTATTGGTTGATATACCCGTGTAAGTAAATTCAGTATAAGACAAACCATAACCAAAGCAATAAAGCGGTGCTATATTTTTTGTATCATACCAACGATAACCTACCAATATTCCTTCTTTATAAGTGGTGTTAAGGTTCTCCCCGGGATAACTATTTAATGCAAATGCAGGTGAATCGTTCAATGAAACCGGGAACGTGAAAGGCATTTTACCAGATGGGTTAATAACACCTTTAAGCACATCGGCCAGTGCATTGCCTGCCTCCGAACCATTAAACCACGACCAAACAATAGTATGGTTTGATTTTGCGATCTCATTCAAATCATAAGGCGCGCCTGCAATTATTACGATGATGGTATTTGGATTTGCAGCAGTAACCGCATTAACCAGCGCCTGCTCACCAAAAGGAAGCGCAAGTGTTTTGCGGTCGTGGCCCTCGCTTTCGTACTCGCGATTACTGCCTATACACAAAACAGCTACATCGGTTGTTTTTGCCAACGCTACAGCTTCATCTATCAGCTTTTGATCGGGTTTATCATAACCCGCATTTTGCTCATCTGTACGACTGGCCAAATAATTAGCTTTATAGCCCTGTGCAAATTTAATATCGGCCGTTTGCCCAAACCTCGACTTTATACCTTGCAATGCCGTAACCTCATACTTAGCCTTTACACCTGCGCCATATCCCCCTGATGCAAAAGTGCGTATGGCATTGTCACCAATTACAGCTATGCTTTTTATGCTGGTTTTCAGCGGCAATAAATGCGCGTCATTTTTTAACAATACTATCGATTCGGATGCGATATCATAAACAGCTTTGCCATGAGCGGCAGTAGCTATGGAGCCTTCGGGGTGATTGGCGCTCAATGAAGTATGGTACATTACCCAAAGTATCCGCCTTACTTTATCGTCAATTGTTTTTTCCGATACCTGCCCGGCTTTAACAGCGGCAAGCAGGGGGTTGGCAAAATACCATTTATCATACGGCCCGCTTGATCCCATCTCAATGTCTAAACCATTGTTGGCCGCTTCAACAGTATGGTGAACGCCACCCCAATCGGATATTACCGCGCCTTTAAAGCCCCATTCCTGTTTCAATATTTTATTAAGTAAAAAATCATTCTCAGAACACCAGTACCCATTCACTTTATTATAAGCCGACATGATGGTATAGGCATTGCCCTGTTGTATTGCCGCTTTAAATGCAGGCAGGTAAATTTCGCGCAGGGCACGTTCATCAATTGTTTCATTAATATCACTGCGGTTAGTTTCCTGGTTGTTGGCTGCAAAATGTTTTATACATGCCGCTACGTGCTGGCTCTGGATGCCCTTAACGGCCTGTATAGCCAGTTGCCCGTTCAGGTATGGGTCTTCGGAGTAATATTCATAAGTACGACCGTTTAGCGGCATCCTGCAAATATTAAACGCGGGGGCCAGCATCACTATTTTTTTACGGGCATTTGCCTCCTGCCCAAGAACCACACCGTATTTGTTGGCCATTTCCGGGTTCCAGGTAGCTGCTATAGCTGAGCCGTTTGGCAGAAAAGTTGCCGAATCGGTTGTCCAGTTAGCCGAGTTCCAATCGAAACGTTTTATTTCTTCGCGCACACCTAATGGCCCATCATCGCATGTTAACTCGGGTATGCCTAACCGCAGTACACCTGCCGAAGAAAACAGGGCGTTGCCATGCAGCATCGCTATTTTTTCTTCAAGCGTCATCTTTTTAATTATTCCGCTGATTTTAACCTGTAAGGCTGCCTCGGTTTTGTTTTGTGCCGATGCGTTGCCAAGCAAAAAAAGTGCTGTGGCAAACGCGGTTATATATTTTATTGTTTTTGATTTCATTCTAATTTATTTATCAACTGAAGCTACTTCGGCACGCATAACGACGGGTTTAGCGGTAATTTTTAATTCGGTTTTCTTTAAGCCGGGCGATGTTGCGGTGAGGATAATATCGCCGGCCTCGCCGGTAGACTGTACGATAACCTGAGCCAGCCCATTAAACAATTTGCGTTTCCACTGCTGTGCCGGAACAATAACCTGTATAGTACCGGGATTGGTATTATTGGTATCCCAACTATGCTTTTTTACAAACGGAGTGGCAACTATGGCGATGGTATTTTCACCGGCATGGACCATATCCTGCTCAATTTTAAATTGCTTACCGGCTTTTGCATTATCGTTACTTTGCGCCACCAATTTCCCGTTGATGTAAATAGCCTCGGTTTTACCAACGTTATGATAGAAATAAGTGATAGCTGCATCAGCTGAATTTGCCGGCAATGTAAAGCTGCCGCGGTAAATGATAGTTTTATCCGTTTCAGGGAATCTTTCCGCTTTAAATGCAGGCTGCCAATCAGCAGCATCAAAATTTGCTGCCACTTCCGGGTGATTTGCCGCGCTATCTACCAATTTTTCTTTCAGGTTTTCAATATTTATCGGGATTACCGTTTCTAAATATTTATCAGGCTCCAACGATGTTTCATTGCCATTACCCACACCTATTATTTTACCGGGGCCTTGTAAAGTAAACGACACTTCGTTATCAGCCGTTGGCACTGGCAATCCATTTTTATCGTTAGCCTGTATTTTTATTACCGATACATCTTCTTTATCTGCTTTTATTACCGACCTATCGGGTGTTAATTGTAAAGCCACGGGATCGCCTGTGGTTTCAACCTTATCGGTAACAACTTCTTTGCCGCCTTTATAACCAATGGCTTCCAGTTTTCCGGGTTCATAAGCTACCGTCCATTCCAAATGCCCGTTCTTTGGCATTGGTTTTTTGCCGAGGCTTTTTTTGTTGAGGAAAAGTTCAACCTCATCGCTGTTACTGTATGCCCAAACTTGTATATCCTGCCCTTCTTTTCCCTTCCAGTTCCAATGCGGTAAAATATGCAGTATGTTTTGGTTTGTCCACCACGATTTCAAATACCAAACATCATCTTTAGGGAAACCACAGGCATCCAGCATACCGTGATAGGAGTAAATAGACGGCCATCCAAACGGCGTAGGCTCGCCGCGGTAATCAAAGCCCGTCCAAATAAACATGCCTGCCAGGTACGGGCGGGCTGCATAATATTGCCAGCCCTGTTCTATGCTTGATGATGAATTATCTCTTTTGCGATCATAGGCAGCCACTTGGTGCTTGCCTTTATCGTCAACATAAATCCCCCTCGATGTAACCGTCGCTCCTTCTTCTGTACCCCAGCTAAACTGCTTCGGGAATTTTGCATGCTGTTCATCGGTATTTTTATTGGCTATGTAATTATAACCCAGCAAATCCATAACTGTTGAAATGCCGTTACCTACACCGCCGCTAAAGGCAGCCGTTACGTAACGTGTAGAATCGATGGTTTTAGCGTAGGCCTGCATAGTTGCGGCAACGCGGGCGCCGGTACTTGTATTTTCCATGCCCCACTCTTCATTGCCTATCGACCATGCGATCACGCTCGGGTGGTTCCTGTCGCGCAGCATCAATTGCTTTAACTCGTTAAAATGGTAATCGGTTACGCCCATCAGCCGGTTCTCGTCAAGCACCAGCATCCCTAACCTGTCGCAGGCATCCAAAAGCTCAGGGGTTGGCGGGTTGTGCGAGCACCGGTAGGCGTTGCAGCCAAAGCTTTTTAATGTTTTTATACGGAAATCCTGCAAGGCATCAGGCAAGGCAACACCTAACCCTGCATGGTCCTGGTGGTTATCGGTACCAGTAATCTCAAGGTGTTTGCCGTTAAGAAAAAACCCTTTATCAGCATCAAACCTTATGGTACGTATGCCAAATGTGGTTTCGTACCGATCGACAACAGTTCCATCCTTTATAATGGTTGTTACCAGTTTATGCAGGTATGGTGTATCTACCGACCAAAGATTAGGGTTACTTATTTTTATCTGACTTGAAAACTCTTTACTTTCCAGTAATTTAAGGTTGATGTTTTTTTGCTCATCCATAGCAATAGTTTTACCATCGGCATCCAAAACGTCTTGCTTTATGCTGAAGTTACCGCTCGCGCTATCAGCTTCATTTGCTACGGTAATATTGGTAGTAATTATGGCATCATTACCATTTAGTTTTGTGGTAACAAATGTTCCGTTACGCGCTACATGCAATTCATTGGTTTTGTTGAGCCATACATGGCGATATATACCCGCGCCTTCATAAAACCAGCCCTCTTCCATAGTTGCGTCAACTCTTACTGCTATTACATTTTCGCCGCCATAATTAAGGTATTGAGATATGTTGTATTCAAAACTGCTATACCCGCTTTCTTCGGTACCTAAATAATGCCCGTTTACCCAAACTATTGAATTACGAAAAACCCCATCAAAGGCAATGCTAATATGCCTGCCCAGGTCAGATGCAGGAATAATAAAAGTTTTGCGGTACCAGCCAACGCTTGCATCAGGGAAATTGCGCCCAATAGCTTTAAAACCGTGGCTAAAGCTGCCTTTTGGATCAAAAGGTTGTTCAACTGCCCAGTCATGTGGCAAGTCGAGCGTGCGCCAGGCACGGTCGTCAAATTTCGGGGCGGCAGCACCATCGCCGTAGCCTGCCTTGGCAAAGTAGGAAAAGTAGCCGGTGCCGTTTTTAAAATCCTTATCAGTATCATAAGGATGGCCAAACGCAAAACGCCAGCCCCTGTCCATCAGCAAATGTTCACGTGGTGATGTGGTATCCTGGCCGAAGGCATAACGGGCCGTTAGTATGGCCACTAATAAAAAAAATATTCTTTTATTCATTTGTAGATGTATTAAACCGGCCTTTAATTTATTTTGCTATCAGCAACTACAAATATAACCGACTGTGGCGGCGATGCAATTTTGATACCGCCTTGGATAAGAGCTGCTTTTGCCTTTATTTGCGCATAGTTTAACGGGCCTCCCGATACTGATGAAGGGCCATTACCATTAATGTATACCTTGCGCGAAAAATTGCCATTATCGGTACCGCCTACCAAAACGTAATAGTAAAACCTTGTGCCTGCGGCGAAATTTTGAATATTGATATTAACTACTTGTGATGCCAATCCCCTGTTAACCACCACGACCCCGGCCTGGCCCGAGGAGAAAGAAGATGCATAGCTAAACACGTCGGTACTGCCTGTAACTGTTGAATTAACCATTCTATCCCCAAAATATTTCTGAAAAAAATACATGTGGTAAAATGCCGGGCGCGGATTCCATTTTGTGGCATTATCGGGTTCATCTCCCATGCTAAACATGCCCTGGTCATCGCCGCCGTTCCAGCCGTTTGCCAAATCCCAGCGGCTTGCCATGCCAAATTTATTTTTAAGTAATTCGCCTAAAACCATAGTAGCATGTATGCCCGCTATGTTTGATACCATTTGATCTGAACCCGAAGCAAACAAATTCCATTCGGTAAGCGCTATAGGTTTTGATTGTACGCCGCCCTGTTGTTCGGAGCTGTTCACCCAGGTCATAATGGCTTGTGATTCCGTTGCCGGCGTAGCAAGTATGGTTGCAGCATTCTCGTTATCCTGGCCGGTATAATAATCATGCACAATATAAAAATCGGGGTAATTACCCGCCGATGCAAATAAGCCCGAATTCCAGGCCAGATCAGCGGAGTTATAAGAGATTGGGTTGACTATCTGCGCGCCAATTTCTATTTGAGCGCCCACTTCCTTCGCGGCCGCACGCATCGAATCGGCAAATACTTTAAAATGTGTGCCATATAAAGCGCCGGTAATAATCTTAGGCTGGCCGTCTTTATTCTGGGTAACATCTATTTGATAACCGGCTTGCCATGGGCCGCCACTTTCGTTACCTATTTCCCAGTATTTTGTTCGGCCTTTATCGTATCGTACCCAATTGGCAGCGAGGTGTGCCGCAACCTGGTCGGGGTGGGCGCTGGTTCCATAGCGTGCATAGCTATAATTTACTGTTATAATACCTGTGCTGTTGGTTTGCTGCAAGGCGCTATAATAATTATCCAGTGATAGTGTCCAACTGGCAGTATTGTTACCCAACCAGTAACTTGCCGCAACACTATTGCCGTTTGTATCATATAAATTAGCAGGTGCATCTGCCGGTATTTGTCCGTTCCAGAAATAAACGCTGGAAATATTGCCGCCCGGAAAGCGCAATATATTAGGCGATAAACTTTTTATATCATTTATTAAAACCGGCTCGGTAACTATTTGCCCCATGTACGGGTTGGTGTTGTTACCAAACAGGTATTTAGAAACCTTGGTAACTACATTACTGTAATCTACATTGATAGTGACAGTTGCTGTTGCCGAAGGTTTGGTGGTATCGGCATACGCGGGTGTAGTAAAAGTTTTTGCGGCCCAATCATCCAAAAAAAAACCGGCAGTTGGTGCCGTTACAGGATCCTTTTGCGGCGATATGGTAACAGTGGTATCGCCGCCGCCAGGTGTTATCTTGGCGGTAGGGCTATCGGTTTTTGCCTTTGAGCAGGCTGCTAAAGCCAATAGGCAAATGATCCCATACTTAAAATCAGGTAGTATTTTCATAGTTATTCCCGGGGTGAAACAAATTTATGCCCGCTCCTGTATTCACAGTTGCGGGCATAATTTATCTTTAATTAATTTTCACTACCCTTACATTATCAATTGCTGCTACGAAAGACGTAACCGGGCTTGAAGTATAATTCATGAACATAAATTCCATGGCCGTATTACCGCTCGAACCTACCAGCGCACCGATAGAAGCAGGCGGCAAACCACCTGCACCATTGTTTACAGAAAAGTTAGACAATGGTATAGTTACTGTTACCCAACCTTTTGTGCTAAACGGAACAGTTGCGCCGGTGGCAGTCAGCCATGGGTTATATGCAGCCATATTGCTGAAGTTGTAGTTGGCTAAAATATAGATAGTTCCGTTTGACCATGGCGTGGATGCAGGCACAGATATTTCAAATTTTACTGCATAATTGGCTAAAGTATCATTCACGGCTGAAGCAGGAACCCATTGTGAGCCATTCATATTGATAGAGTGCGGGCTATCATACCAATCAGTGCCGCCGGCGGGCAGGTTAGTTGCGCCTATTACATCATACCAACCGGTGTTGCCGGGATAATCGGTCGAGCTATTTGATGTGTTTGAACCCCATGGATAGAAGTTAATGGCATCCCAATTTTGAAATACACCATCTACAAAATCCTCAACATTATAAACTGTAGTAGCCGAACCCGAATTTGTGGTAACCGATACCAGGCCGCCTGTTTGTGGTAGACCCGCCGGCACTGCCAGTGTAATTGATGTTCCATCAGTTGACGAGGTGTAGCCGGTAATCGGCACCCCTGCAAAGGTTAAACTTTTTATAAAGAAGAAGTTAAACCCGTAAATCTTAACCGAATCGCCGGGGTTGGCATCTTCGTCAGATACCCCTGTAATTGAGGGCGCCGGGGCAATAATAGGGAAAGAAAAGGTGGTTTGGCCGTGTGTGGTTACATACGTTATGGTGTTCAACTCTTTTGCCGGTACCGATGGGAAGGCGATAACCGAAGGTATTAACGCTAAGGCAGCAGTATCAGACGACCATGCATCATTAAAAGAGGCGGCTACGCCATCAAAATAAATGTTAAGGGCACCCTTTAAGTTATGCCCGGTAATAACAACCCACTGCCCGGTTCCTACCCTGCTTATTATCGAATCGCCGGGATGGGCCACATAGTCACGTATGGCAGTAATAACCGGGGTACCGGTGGATGACGACGCGTCTTTTTTACAGCCTGCCAGCACAGATACTACCGTACCGAGCATAACAAGCAATAAGTATTTATTGGCATTGTATAGTAGCTTTTTCATAATTTCTTTTTAAAAATATCATTTAACTATTAATTTCTGTTAATAATAGGGTACCGGTGGCTGCGTTAATTTAGGATCTGCAGTTTGGTCATTTGCCGGTATAGGCAACGTAAAATTAGCAATAGTGGCCGGGGTAATAACCAAGCCGCTGGGTACAACTGTTTCTATACCTGTGCTTGGATCATAAGTAAATTGATCCCTTGTCTGGTTATTCAGCGCGCTGATTGCCGCTTGCGGGTTATAGTACGATAAACGAACCAAATCAAACCAGTACTGCCCTTCAAATGCCAGCTCTATTCTACGCTCTTTCATCAAAACTGCAGGGGTAATGCTGGTTACCGGGTCAACCCCTGCCCTTGTGCGTACCGCGTTAAAATACTGCAAAGCCCTGCCATCGGATGTGGAGGCACTATTGCCCATTATCGCTTCGGCATATATTAAGTATACATCGGCTAAGCGCAGCACGGTATTATGCTCGATAGACGACCAAAGATCCATTGTCGGTGCATTATTATCGGCCGCAGTGCCAACAATATGTTTTTTAACATTTACGCCGGTAGCGGTATAACCGCCATCCACAGCATCCAGCTCGGGGTAATGGTCTCCGGTAAGCATAAAAGTAGCTTTACGGCGTATAGAATCTTGTGGAGTATAAAGGTTAGCCAGATCAATGGTTGGGCCAATTGCGCCGCCCCAGCCGCCGCCGCCTGTAACCAGACTTCCGCTGGGTGCAAACTGCGCTTCTATATCGTTACCATTGCCATAACCCACACCTGCAGCCCATTGAAAGGCAAATAAGGATTCGGAGTTATCGTTATATTGTGTCCTGAACAAATTGTAATAGCTTGGCAAAAGTGTTAAGCCGCTGGTATTACAAACATTGCCGGCAAAATAGATAGCACTATCCAAATCAGTTTGGTTACGGGTTAAGTTTTGGCCCAGGCCTGCCCTGGTAAGGTATACCTTAGCCAGCATACCCTGTGCCGACCATGTAGTTACGCGCCCCGGCTGATCTGAAGTGGGTAAACTTGTGGCTGCAAACCGTAAATCGTTAATGATAAATTTATAAACATCGGTAACTGTATTACGCGGCACTAAAGGGTTGGTGGTAAGCTTATCGTTATCTTCAATAATTGGAACCGCGCCCCACAATTGCACTAAATGGAAATACGCCGTGGCACGTAAAAACCTCAGTTCGCCAAGGGCTGCGTTTTTACTTTTAACGGGTATGCTATCAGGCGCCTGGGTGTCAATGGCTTTTATGTTGATATCGCAATGTGCTACGATATCAAAAAAGCCCTGCCATGCCTGGGTAACATAACTATTGTCACTTGTTATAGAAAATGTGGTAAACTGCACCAGGTCTGAGTTGTACGGCTGCAGCATATTACCGCTCATAATATCGCCTATGCCCAGTAACGGGAAATTGTTCCAGTTGAACCAGGGCTGTGCATATATGGCAGCGGTAGCCAGCCTTAAATCCGAGGTGCTTTTATAAAAATTACTTGTTGTTATGCCGGTTAAAGGTGGCCGGTTCAGGAAGTCTTTTTTACAGCTATTTATCGTAACGATAACAAGCAAAAAGAAAATACTTATTTTAATACTTTTCATAATTGTAGTTTTTAATTATTCAACGTTAAATTAGCTCCGATTGAAATAACGCGGGGTTGTGCATAATAGCCGTTATCTATCCCCGCAGCTAAAGGATTCCACGATCCAATTTCCGGGTCATATCCTTGATATTTGGTTATAGTAAATACGTTGGTAACGTTAGCATATATCCGCAATGTTTTTATATGTATTGCAGATAAAAGGCTTTTAGAAAATGTATACCCTAAAGCAATACTCTTACATTTTAAAAACGAACCGCTCTGGATATACCTGTCAGAAAATATGGTGTTCTGGTCACCGCTGCTTTGGCTTATCCTGGTAATATTTGTACTGGGATTAGTTATGTAAACATTGTTGATATCTGTAGCCGAGCCTGCTGGATTAATTAACCCGATCTTGGCATAGTTAAGTACAGCCGGGAAATAACCAAAATTTTGATTAGGGTCATCTCCGGTAACATCTAACTGGTTAAACACCTTGTTGCCATACTCACCTGTCATAAAAACGGTTAGGTCGATGCTTTTATAATTAAAGGTATTATTGATACCGTATTGAAATTTAGGCAGTGGCGAACCTAAAGGGGCTTCGTCATTTGCATCTATTTTGCCATCCTTGTTATTGTCCTTAAAAATAACATCGCCTACCCATACACCGCCCGAACCGGGTGTAATAGGTATTGGGCCACTACCGTTTTGCCAGCGTGCCGGGTATTTGGTAAAATCAGCAGCATCTTTATACAAGCCCAGGGTTTGGTAACCATAAAACTCGCCAATAGAACCGCCTACAACTGTTTTGGTATAAGTATCATATATTGCCGGCGTGCCCGGATCTAAAGCCAATACTTTATTTATGTTTTGGGAGAAGACGATATTACTTGACCAGTTAAAATCCTTCGACCGGATATTTTGGGTAGCTATTGAAAATTCGATGCCTTTATTGCTTACCGAACCGATGTTAACATAAGGTGCCAATACAGCGCCCGGCGAGTATCCGCCTGAAGCATACGTGCCCGAATAATATGGTTCGGTAAGGCTCAATAGTAAATTATTTGTTTTGCGGTTATAAGCATCAACGGTAAATACAATCCTGTTATCAAATAAACCCGCATCCAGGCCAATATTAAATTCTTTGGTTGTTTCCCATTTGATGTTAGGGTTGCCTGTGGTAGTGGTTAACTGCGAATTACCTGATAACCCGGTTGCTACGGTGCTTAGTGTTGAGCCGTAAGCATATTCGGCTATGTTTTGGTTGTTTACCAAACCATAGCTTAACCTAAGTTTCAAATCGGTAATAGATTTTACATTTTTTAGGAAGCTTTCCTGTTTCAATTTCCAGGCAAATGCACCCGAATAGGAAGTGTTCCACCTGTCATCAGGCCCAAATTTTGATGAACCATCGCGGCGTACAGTACCCGTTAATAAATACTTGTCGTTATAAGTAACATTTGCGCGCCCAAAATACGCTTCCAATGCGCCGTCGCTTTTTGTACCCCCGTCGGTAGCGGTAGTTGGGTCGCCGCTGCTTATGGTAGTTACATCATTACTTACAAAGTTACTACGGGCGGCCAATACCGAGTTACTGTTAAGCAACTGCGCTTCGTGCCCTGCTGTAGCGCTAACCGCTAGTTTACTACTGTTAAAATAATGTGAGTAGGTAAAATAATCGGTAATGGCTTCATAAAAATTTTGCCCGCTGGATGAATAACCATCGGCCGGCGTATGCGGCGGTAAAGCGCCAAAGGTATAAGTAGGGTCAAAATAATCTTCATTAAGAAAATCAAAGTTGCCCGATACTTCATTACGGAAGGTAAGATCTTTTGTAAACTGGATTTCGGCATAGGCACTTCCGTACAACTGGTACCTGCTTTTAATATCTGTAACAATTGTGGCAAGGGCAAAAGGATTAGTACCGTATGCGCCGTAAATGTTAGGGTCGCTGCCTGCCCATGTGCCATCTGGGTTTTTAATTGCCAAATCGGGTGTTTGGTTTAATGCCTGTAAAATTACCCCCTGGTTGCTGGTGGCAACATTTTCGTTTACGTGGCCCATTTCCAAACTTGTACCTATTTTTAACCAGTTAGTTGTTTTATTATCAATATTAACCTTAACCGTGGTACGCTGAAAATTTGAACCCAAAGCAATACCCTGCTGTGAAAAATAATTAGCCGACAGGTAATAGGTAGTGCGGGCATCGCCGCCGCTAATGGCTATATTATGGTTTTGTTCGGGAGATGTCCTGAACAACGCCTGCTGCCAGTTAGTACCCGGCCCTAAATATTGTGGATTGGCAAATTGAGGCCTGAAATCATAACCTATAACTGTCGATTTTTCATTCATAAAAGTTGCATACTGCTGCAAATCCATTGTATCATAATATTTAGATAATGATTGCCAGCCGTAATAACCGTCATAAGTAATGGTTGGCGCACCTGATACCCCTCTTTTAGTGGTTATTATTACCACCCCGTTTGACGCCTGTGAACCGTAAATAGCAGTAGCCGAAGCATCTTTTAATATCTCAATGGAGGCAATATCCGAAGGGTTGATACTTGAAAGCGGGTTACTACCCTCGGTGGGGTTAGTGGAATTGCTTCCGGGGCCTGTGGTGTTGGGTACCTCCGCGTTAGGCGGTATCTGTATCCCATCTATTACATACAAGGGTGGCGAATTGGTAAAACCGCCTATACCGCGTATTTGTATGTTTACATCACCACCGGGCTGCCCCGATACCTGCTGCACTACCACACCGGCAACCCTGCCCTGTAAAGCCTGGTCAAATGTTGTTGGGTGTGTTTCTACTATATCATTTGCTTTAACCGATGATATAGAGCCGGTAAGGTCTTTTCGCTGAACTTTACCATAGCCTATAACCACTACCTCGTTCAGGTCGCTGGTTGATAGGACTAATGAAACGTCAATTACAGTGGCCTTGCCAACATAAATTTGCTGGGAGGCATATCCTAAGTAACTAAACAACAATACGTCGCCGGGTTTGGCCTTAATTGAATACGTACCGTCTAATCCCGACTGTGTTCCTGTTGATGAGTCTTTTATTTTTATGCTTACCCCTGCTAATCCTCCTGAGCCATCGGAGCTTACAATTTTACCCGTTATGTTATTGCTTTGAGCATAACCGGTAAAACTGAGCAATGTGAGGGCGATAAAAAGTAACATACCGCATCTGATTTTTTTTCGTAAAAATTTTTCCATTGTATACAGAATTTTAATAATTGGTTAATAATTGGTTGGTTTTTAGGTTTTGATTTGGGTCTAATTCTTAATCATAATTAATAATTTATAGTTTAATTGGATATAGTATAATTTAATACAAAAGCTTTGTTTGTGTAAGCCTAATTAGCCATATGCAATCGATTGCATATGGCTAATTAGGCTTACTATAGTAAACAAACAATTGTTTTCATTGTACAGTAAATGGTTTTATACCGGCTAAAAGCGTTAATAATAATTGGTTTACTAATTAAACAGGGTACAACAATAATGACTTATGCACCGGGTATTAATTATCGGAATGAAGGTATAAATCCCGAATTTATCACGGTGTAACATTTGTAACTATTAATGTAACTAATGTTTATGTATATTTATATAGCTGATTTTCAATATTTTATATTTATTATTCGGATATAATAAGGCAAATATTTATAAAAAATAAAATTTATACTGGCCATAACCTTAAAACCATAATCTAATAGCTTTTGGAGTTTTACTATTTTAGTGCCAGTACTAATACCGAAGTATGAGGCAGTAACAGCGATACATCATCACCACTTAGTTTTGCGCCGTTAAATTGTTCCGGCTTTATTTTATCGGGGTTTTGAAATGAATTGTAATCCTGGACTTTGGCAGAAGTTAATATCCTGCCACTTACTGTTTTAAATGCGCCTCCATTAAAGTGCAGCAATAATTTGTGTGTTTGTTCAGGATCGATATTCACAATGGAAACATGCACAACGCCTTCTTTATCTTTTGATGCAGATACGGAAATGGCAGGGAGTTTTTTACCCTTAAACTCATAATATTCTGTATTGAATTTAACAGGCAGCATAGTAGCATCCTGGTGAACATTGTACATTTCCATTACGTGGTAAGTTGGGGTAAGTATCAATTTAGGGCCATTGGTAAGTATCACAGCCTGCAAAACGTTAATACATTGCGCAAGATTTGCCATACGCACCCTATCGCAATGGTTGTTAAATATATTCAGGGTGGTTCCTGCTATCATGGCATCGCGCATAGAATTTTGCTGAAACAGGAAGCCCGGGTTAGTTCCGAACTCCACATCATACCAGCCGCCCCATTCATCAACTACCAGTGCTATTTTCTTTTGGGGGTCATATTTATCCATAATGGCACTATGCCTGGTAACCAGGGTATCCATTAACAAGGCTTGCTGCATGGTTGCAAAATATTGGTCTTCTGTAAACCCTGTTGCCGGCCCTTTATGATCCCAATCTATAACTGCATAATGGTGCAGGGCAATACCTTCAATCAAATTATGCGGGATATTTTTCATGAGGGTTTCGGTCCAGTTATAATCGTCTGAACTTGCCCCCGAAGCTACCCTGAATATTTTTGATCCATTAGCCATAAACGTGGAGTACTTTCTAAACTCGTTGCTGTAATATTCAGCCGTCATATTTCCGCCGCAGCCCCAGGCTTCGTTGCCCACGCCCCAAAATGAAACCTTCCAGGGTTTATCCCTGCCATTTGCTTTGCGGAGGTCGGACATTGGGTTTTTATTGTCGGATGTGGTGTACTGCACCCAATCAGCAAGGTCCTGCACGGTCCCGCTGCCTACATTTCCTGCCAGGTATGGGTCTGCACCCAACAATTCGCACATATTCAGGAACTCGTGGGTGCCAAAGCTATTATCTTCGGTAACCCCTCCCCACCATTTGTTCACCATGGATGGCCTTTTGTCTTTAGGGCCGATGCCGTCCTTCCAATGATAAGTATCGGCAAAACAACCACCCGGCCAGCGCAGTGCCGGTATTTTCATCTTCCGGAGCGCTGCGATGATATCATCACGCACCCCATTAGTGTTTGGAATTTTTGAGGTATCACCAACGTAAAAGCCACCATAAATGCAATGCCCTAAATGCTCGGCAAAGTGGCTGTATATGTATTTGCTGATGGTGGGATTGGCAGTTGTATTTGTAAGGTTGATATTTACGGCTGTTTGCGCCCATGTTATTGATGGGCCTATTATCAATGCCAGTAAAACCAATAATTTTGCTTTCATAATATCAGTTTATAATGATAAAAAATCTATCCGGGTATAACCTTAAAACTATAAGCCAATTGCGGAGGTAAATTACCGGGTAGCTCAATTATTAAAGCATTGTTATTGCGAACGAAAGATAACTGCTGTTCTGTTCCTAATAATTTAACGCTGCTAACGTTACCGGGATAATTTTGACTGCCTGATGCTAATGATTTAATTACAGCTTTGCCATCGGCCGGTAAACCTAAAGCTATAGCGTAAAGTATATCGCCTTTTGTAGTAAACCTAAAATCGCTGCCCGAAAATGGTTTGCCCTTGCCCTCGTTAAAATTCTGCGCCGACTGAACCGCAGCCGCTTCCATTGCCGGGCCTTCGCCAAAAACTGTCCAGGGGCGTGTGCCGAAAATACATTCGCCGTTTTGGTTATTCCAGGCAGTAATATCCTGTATAATCTGCGTTTCTTCGCTATCAATAGTGCCGTCGCCCCTAACGGGTATATTCAGCATAAGATTGCCGTTTTTACTTACCACATCAATTAAGGTGTGGATAACTGTTTTTGCACTTTTGTAGCCTTTATTATCAAATATGCGCCTGTCGTAATGCCAGTTGCCGATACAGGTATCCGCCTGCCAGGGCAAGGGTTCAATGCGGTTACTTTGCCCCCGCTCAATATCCCAAACCATGCATTTTTGCTGTTGCGCACTTAATATTTTTCCGGTAATAACAGCTTCCAGCTTACCCCCGTGCCTTTTTATGTTGCTGTTATAAAAATGCGCCGCCAGTTTTAAGCCAATATCACTAACAGGATATAATGGTAAAACATTATCGTCAAAATAAATCATGTCGGGGTTGTATTTATTAATCAGATCGACCGTACGCTTAAAAACCTTTTCACAGTATTTTTGATCGGGTATACTTGCGCCGTTTTGCCAACCCCATTGATTATAACCATCTAAACCGGGGATGTGCCTTTGCGCATAAAGTTCCTGCGGGTCGTACCCATCCCACCACTTACCTTTACCCATATCTTTGGTAATGTTACCATCATAAGGCAAACCGACTAACGGACCGGTTTTATCAGCCCCCTGCGCTGTTTGATAAAACATCCATGCATGGGCCAGATGTACGCTTACACCAAAAGGCAACCCGTTATTTTTAGCCGCCTTTGCCCAACCACCTATAATATCCTTTTTGGGGCCAATCCTGGTTGAGTTCCAGCGCTGGTAACGACTGTCGTAGTTATCAAAATTATCATGGTGATTGGCCAGTGCCATAAAATATTTGGCGCCGGCAGCTTTGTATAAGCTTACCAACTGCTCCGGATCCCAATTCTCGGCCTTCCACTCATTTATTACATCCTTAAAACCGAATTTTGAGGGATGCCCGTATTTTTCTACATGGAATTTATAATCATCACTCCCCTCAATATACATCATACGCGCATACCAATCACCATGCTCCGGCTGGCATTGCGGCCCCCAGTGTGCCCACATGCCAAATTTT
>Ga0302309_10000433_pt1 | contig 48021 bp, 29 predicted proteins | sample III_Palsa_N1_1_FD_200453 | JGI IMG/M metagenome (GOLD analysis project Ga0302309, IMG submission 200453) | Peat permafrost microbial communities from Stordalen Mire near Abisko, Sweden - III_Palsa_N1_1 | ecosystem: Environmental > Terrestrial > Soil > Palsa > Peat permafrost | place: Sweden...
AAGTCTTGGAAACAAAGGACAGTCATTACGAACCCGGTCTCTTTTTCGAAGATCTTGTGGCACAACAAGAGCAATTGTTTGGCAATATCCGCATCACTCAGCAAGACTTGTTCACGTACGTTGAGGCACCACAAAAGAAAAAATCAAAAGAGAAAAAAAATGTTGAGTTGAACGCGAACGCAATGACAGACGACAATGAAGAAGACGATGATGCAGACGAATACTCTGAGCTGGAAATGAAATACTCCATGACTGTCAACATGACTGAAGCTCAACGCAAAGCCGCAAAGGAAATTCAAGTCGACGAATCTGAAATTTCGGGCATTGAAATTGTCCAAAGGGTGTTCAGAACGTATGTCGAGAATGCGGCTCGATTGGCATGGTATTATCGCATCACGTCGCGGGAGTGTGTTGCTGTTTTATTGCGAGAGTTGACAAACGTCGGAACGACAGTGACTCCTGAAATGTTACGCAAAGTTTGGGACTTGCATATTCTTATGCAATGCAAGTGGTTGGCACTGTCCAGAACACTTGAACGCGACGCTCCGAGACTTGGTATCTCCAAAGAAGAAGATTTGTTCGCTGCGCCGCCACAATCGCTCGCTGAAGTGAAAACTACAGTGGCTCGCCTCGCGAAATTTATCAAACCGACCACCCAGTCAACGAAACCTAAACACAAGCTACAGCAATTGTTTTCAAACTTGTCAAAAATGGCAACACTGAAGTGCTACGCTGGCTTTCTTGACATTTACTACGAACACAGTGGAAGTTTGGTGACGCCAAACGCCAACGAAACAAACATTCCCGACATCCTCATGCCATTTGTTCAACCTGACAAAGACAAACCCTACATCAGTGAGAAAGCAGATGTTAATTTGGCCAAAAAAACGCGCATAATCAATCGTTGGGATAAAGTCGACCCTGTGATTTACTGGGAATACTTATCTTCGTCATATGATTATCGCCCAGACACTGAACCGCTGCGTCGTTTTGCGCTCGGCGATGACAAGGGAAGTCGCGATAACAACCCGCTCAACGCTACCACTCAGGTCATACCCAAAATCGCGTTCGAATATCTCAAGAAGCGCGCATTGCAATTTTTCCAATTTCCGCACGAGGCGCTTGCCAAATTTGGCGACAGCGAGACATTCATGGAGGGATTTAATACACTCAAAACGCGTGTTCAGACCCAAGATTTGAAGGGTTTGAAAGAAGCGATCATTCCATATTGGATGCCTCCGGCGGATACACCTTTCGCTCTGCCTGCATATGACCAATTGATTTTAGTCAGAGCGCAAAGACAAAAACTCGATGCAGAACTCGGTAAGCTGGAGAACAAAATCTTTGGGCTGCGCACTGTAAATCGATATTATGCGCATAAAAGAAACATGCAGCAACTGCAACCACAGGAACACAAAGAAGCCGATACAAACACGCAATCCAAAGCAATCACGAAACCGACTGGAGACAAGCCATCGACTGTTATTAACAAGGTGATTCTCTCAAAAGAAGAACGCGTCAGAGAAATGATCGACTTTGCTCAATTGGCTCAACTGGATCGTGATATCGCTAATCTCGAATTATTTCCTGGCTCTTTGCCGGTTCTCATTCGCAAGTTTGATGTTGAGTCTGGATCGCGGGAACAGCGCCGCAAAATGATGCAAGAGCTTCGTGGTGATTTGGAAATCGCAGAAGCATTATCCATTCCAGACGCGCCCATCATTGCTCGCCGAAAACTGCTTGCGCTCTTGGCCGAAAAACAAAAATCCGAGCCCGAAATCGACCCTGTTTCTGATTTGCGTAAACGTATCAACGCATTAGGGGAACAACCTGATTTACAATCTTCTCCGATGCATTTTGACATTGCAATTCTCCAAAGTCAAATTGAGGCGGCCAGTTTGAGTACGTACGCCAAGCAACAAAGCGCGGTCGAGATCAGATTCGGAGCACGGTCTAATACAATACGTCTACTCTTTCAATCGTGTTCGAATTGCGGCTTAGCAACAAATTCTTTGTTAAAGCGGGCACTTGCTCAATCCGACACGAATGTGGATAAGCTTCAAACGAGTGTGCAGCTCGAACAACGTGGTATTTTCAGTTGTAAATCGTACGCGTCACACATCTTCTGCAATGAGTGTCTTGCGAATATGATTCTGGAAACCAAGAAAGACGTCGTGTCGTTGAGCTGCCCTTTTTGCTTGGCTGAATGCAAGTCCGTATTCATGCAAGCGTTCATTGGTGTGTTAATCAATCAAACAAAAAAACCGTCCATCAAGCGTTTTGTCGAAATGTGCGGCGGGGTCACGTCTCTTTACACACAGCCTTTCGTCATTGTTCGAGCAAAATTTGCCGAAGCATCGGTTTATCCCGAAGACTTGGCCGAAATCATCGCCAAAACTATGGACATTGTTAACAACCAATTGAAAGATTTTGGCGCACCTGACGAACTCAATCGTTATGCATGCGCCATGGAAACGCCCAATGGTTCAATCGTGGTTGATTTTTGTGAAAAGTTTGCAACCGAAGCGTCTGCGTCAGTTAAGGCGAATCGCTCAAAACAAGATGACCAAAAAGCAGCCAACGTCAGAACAAGACTCATTCAGCGACAGAAAAAAGTGCAAGAGGCACAAGAGAAACTCAAGCGGCATTCAGATATCAATGCAGTCAAGATGGCGTTGATGGTGAAACAAGAAGCACTCATTGAGGCTGCGAGACAAAGACTGAAAGGAGACGCACTCATCGAAGAAATTGACTCAATTAAGGAACAAACGCTCAAACGAATTGACGATGAACACAAATCGAGACAATTGGTTTTTGATTCATACGCAAATACTCTGCATGATGAAGCTCGTCACATCCGCGCTCGTCTTGAAAAATCGCAAACATTTGTCGCAGTCGAAAGAGACTTGCAAAATTTAATCAATGCTGACAGCTCCATGCAAACGTCATTCGATTTCGCGTTCAACCACACACCCGAGTTCAGCGCGTTGGGTGCCGTGCAAACGAAAAAGCGACCTTCAGTACCGCCGAAATCCATCGCCGTTACTACAGCATCCACGTCTGACAGGGCTGCGTCATCTGAAAGCGTGAACAGTTTCGCAATGTTTAAAATGCTTAAAAGTCGAAAACCACCAACAGACACGGGCTCTTCCGCACAGAGGCAGCCCAACATATTTGATAAAATGAAAGACGCCACTTTGCCCATCTCCATGCAAGTCAAGAATACGGACGCGCGATTTGTTTTGCTGGGCGAATCCAAAACTAAGGCGGATCATCACATTCTATGTTTTGTTGATGGCTCGAGCACTGTTTATGCTAAACATGAAGACAGCAATTTGATCTCTGGTGGCGAGAAAGGAACCTATGCCGAGATGCTTTGCTGCACTTCATTGGATCGTTATTCTCACATGCTCACTCAGATCAAACCTGGAGACAGCGTCAACTTCTTCGATTGTGACTGTGGTTGCCATCAGCAAAACTGGCGAGTGACTGCCTCTTTCATTGAAGCTAAGGCGCCGCATACCAGTTTTATTTATGTGAGTTCGCCTGATGGAAAGGATCATCGTGTCACTTTCCCCCCGCTCATCAAGTCTTGGTCACCAGTTCCGACAGGGTGGAAAGGCGAGCTTACGTCTGAACGTGCGATGCCCCACGAACTTCACATTCATGTGTCGAATTTGTTCAAATCAATTTGAGAGTTGATTCGAATTGATTGCTTGCTTACTTAAAAATGAGAACAAATATTTTGTTTTAAACTGTTTGACTGCTCACACCACTCTCCCTCGTGAGAAAGAAAGAAAGAAAGAAAGAAAATGCAAACAACATTTCTGTTATTAGGTTTAGTGTTTTTGATTGCACCTGCGTCAACCAACGCACAACTGTCATGGGGGAATTTGTTTTCACCTGGACACGGTCAATACACATTGTGGCCGATGTCTGGACCGACCGTAACAACGTGTCATTCGCTCACGCAAGCTACTTGCGAAACCAATACAGACTTACTTTGTTTTTGGCAAGCCAACGCTGGAGTTTGCACGGAGGGGCCTCCATATAATTGCGCGTTAGTTTCTACCGCGCGATGTACTATTGGCCAAACCAGTGGAAAATGTCACTTGGGGAGCAACAACAAATGCACGAACTATGTGGCATGCGCAGATTACAGCTCAACAAACAAAACCGCATGCGAGCATGCAAGTTGTTCTTGGATTCCATTGCATTCACCGACCGTTCAATGGATTTGCAATGCTGTCTCGGACGAAATCGTGTTTCTCGACACAGATACGACCTGGACGAGTCAATGCGAAATTCATCAGCGCTGTGGAAGTTTTAAACAATGGCGTTGCGGCACTAACTGCTTCAAAACGTATCCGACTCACTTTGTCAGTTGTGTTGAAGTCACGACTGCAAACCTCGGTGTATGTGTGTCTCAAAAATTCACACCGCCTCCAGTCACAACCTGTCCTACTTGCCACAACACGACAGTCACAGTCGTTTCGTACTTGCCACTCAAATGCAGCTCATTAACGAGTTCAACTGCATGCAACAGTCAATCGGCGAGCCAATGCATTTGGGCTAACAATGTGTGCGTTACTCACATCCCTCCATGCTCAACTATCACCACATCAAGTGTGTGCGCAGCGAATTCGGGCGTCTGTTCGTGGGTAAGCAACGCATGCGTCCCCAAACCTCCGCCTGCACCTCCCGTGTGCCACAACACAACTGTCATTGTGACTGTGCCCGGTCAACCTGAAAAATGTCACAACACTACTATCACACTGACAAAGTTGATTGAATGTTCTGGCTTGGTGACTGAGGCTCAATGTCAAACAACTGGCATCAATGATTGTTTGTGGTTCACCAATCAGTGTGTGCCTCGCATCAAAACGTGCTCCGATTGCATATCAGAAACAGAATGTTCTGCCAATTCACCTATCTGCACTCTGAATCCGATTTCTGGAACGTGTGGCCCGACTCCAACTAGGCCCTGTCAAAATATTACCATACCTATTCCTACGCCAATTGTGTGTAGTTCGTTTGTGCGTAACGCTACTTGTGTCATTTCGGGGCGAGGTCAATGTCAATGGTTTAATCAAATTTGTGTCGACTTGATCAAACCGTGCTCTCAATTGTCTTCCGCTGGCTGCTTGGCCAATTCCAACATGTGTCATTGGAATGGCCACGGCTGTGTCCCTATTCCTCCTCCCGTATGCCACAACACAACAGTCACCGTTGATGTGTTGGTCCCAACACCCATCGTTTGTTCTACGTTCTCGAACGAAGTCACTTGCAATTTCCAAACTTCAGGAGAGTGTCTGTGGTCGGGTGTGTGCTGCGTAGACAAATTATTGCCCTGCAGCAGTTTGGTCACGTCTGATTCATGTCACTCCAATGCACCTATGTGTGTGTGGAATTCCGTCACATGGACATGCAGCCCTACTCCTCCCAGTCAAGCGACATGCCACAACACAACTACCATTGTCACAATCCAAGTTGATATCCCCGTCCCCGTGCCCACGCCTGTTGTGTGCAGTTTCCTCACCACTTCTTCCGAATGTTTGACTGAAGGCATGGGAGTTTGTGTGTGGGATAGCACCTGCTGCATCGATATTATTCTGCCTTGTTCCTCAGCAGCAACACAAACTGCGTGTAATGCTAATGCGCCCACTTGCTATTGGAACACACACACAAACACATGCACACCGCCTCCTCAAATTTGCCCGACTTGCCCAACTTGTCACAACACGACCATTTTAGTCCCAGTCGTATGCAATGCTATAACCAACCAAGAACTGTGCACGGGTGAATGTATCTGGGCAATGAACACTTGCGTCGATTATTTGTTACCTTGCTCAAGTCTTCTCACGCCATACGCTTGCATGGCGAATGGAGACTTGTGTGTGTGGCAAAACATGCAAGAAACGTGCGCTCCTATCCCAATTATTTGCCCACACTGCACAAACACAACCGTAATCGTCACAGTTGATGTACCTATCCCACTTGTCTGCAAACACCTCACTACTCAAACAAATTGTCAAGTTCAGGGCGCCAACCAATGCATTTGGTTCAATAACTGCTGTGTTGACGATCTCGAAACTTGCCCTCAACTAACAACCGCGGACGCGTGTTTGGCTAACTCAGATTTGTGTGTTTGGGTGAATAACTTGTGCATCCCCATCCCTCCTGTTTTGCCTCCGCCATGCCACAATACAACTGTCACGGTGTTTGTCCCTATTCCAATTCCAACGCCTATTGTGTGCAACACTTACGTGACACACGATACGTGTGTGTGCGCGGCCAATGTTGGAGAATGTGCTTGGTATGGGGATACATGCGTTGATTTAATTCAGACATGTGCTTCGCTTACCTCGTTTGACGCGTGTGTGGCTAACGCGGGTGAGTGTTCGTGGGTCAATAACGCTTGCCAAACAACACAACCACCGTGTCACAACGACACAGTCATTGTGCGCATCCCTACTCCTATTATTTGCTCTACTTTCCTTACTCAAGAAGACTGCAACACTCTATGCGATGGCCAATGCATTTGGTTCAATAATCAATGCGTTACTCAAATTGAACCATGCTCCGCGCTTACTACTCAGGAAGAATGCAATGCCAATGGAGTTATTTGTGATTGGAATTCGACTCAAAATAACTGTGACGTCACCATCAATCTCACGTGTGATCAATTGACGAACCGCTTCGATGATCAGTGCGCGTGCCCGACCATTGAGTGGCCTTGAAGCATTTAGAAAATTTGTTTTTTTTTGATTTTTACTTAGAAAATCATAGACCAGTCAAACTAAATTTGCGTATCCCAAGAAAGAATACACACACCCAAACTACGCAATAATAATAGCGTCCGTGTTCTTTTTCTCCGATTTGGGAGGCACCTCGCGGCCGAGAGTTGCGAGAAATTTGGGATAAGGCATTTCGTTGACATATAGTTCATTGTTGATAATTTTGATAGCCGCACCTTTGGGGATGTAACTTGGCTGATCGTTGACAGAAGGGAGTTCACCAAGTTTCAAAATGGTGAGACCTTTTGGTGGATACTCCAAATTACTCATTCTCCCCACGTTTTGCATTGCCATGGACATCGTCGTCAATGTAAGAGAGAAGTGAAAATTTGATAACAAAAATAATATTACAATAGCTCTTTTATGTTACACAATCACTTAATCAGAAAAAACGCTCCTAATCATCAAACTTCATTAGATGATCTCGTGCCGATTTTGGTGCCTCCGCCACAGGTTTGGGTTTGCCAGTTTTAAGAACTTGGAGTTCTTCTTGTCCCTCACGTAACATCGTCTCCCATAATGAGATTTTTTGTTGAGTTTCCAACAGTGTCGCTGAGCTTGTGCGAATAGTCGCAGTGTAATCTATGGCCACCTTAGCCCTCGCGACCAATACACTTGCAGGGGTTCCAGCTGCTAGCTCAACCATTCCCAGCCAATGCAAAATACTCGTTCTCAGTTGTTCCGCAAGAATCGTTTCTTCAGCTTTCAACAAAACGACACTGTTCATTGCCGTGACGATCTTGGTATTATAGAGACTGTTCAGCTTTGAACTTAATTCTTCCGGTTGAGTGGTCACGAGCTGAACGTAGAACTCGTCGACTCCACCAACGTTCTCCAATTCAGGGGCAGCATCCGATTCAAGTGTAGCAACTTTTCCAGGCCCAGCAAGAGTTGCTCCTCCACGCACCGCACCGCTACCCTCTTGTGAAATATAAGGGGGTGGAGTTGGTTTAGAGGCTTGAGCCGCGCGCCCCTCAGCTTCTGAAAATCCCCATGTGGGGCCGCCAGACGCAGAAGCAAAAGAAAATATTGAATCATCCACTTGTTCAACTGATGGCGTTGTCGTGGATTTAGGTCCAAAAGAAAACCCGTCTCCGCCTCGCATGATCGGTGCATCACCAAAAGCAAATATGGATTCGGGATCTTGTGTCGCTTCCCGACTTGATCCGCGTTCAAGACTTCGACTTCGTTCACGTTCACGGTCGCGATCTCGATCTCGATCTCGATCTTGTTCTCGATGGCGATCCGCTTTACGTCGATTTGAACGAGATGATTGATCTTCAGTTATCATGCGTGCGCGATCCAGTCTGCGTTGACGATTTAATTCACGAGCGTGATCACTCTCAAAAGCGCCATGAGTTGCGATTTGACCAGGTGGTGTGCCAAGAAAATAATCAACTGGAGGAAGCGGCGAGTAAATGCTTTGTGGCGGATGACTAAATATTGGAGTGTCATTCCCGCCGACATATGAATAACCAGCAGATGGAAATGAAAACTCAACCACGGGCTTTGGTTTGAGCTTGGTCTTGTGGGCTTGGAATTCAAACCGAATGATGTTTGTTTCGTTTGTCCCTGGGACAATCTTGCCTTCCTTTTTGTCTTTGCTGGTCTGAGAAATAAACCAAAAAGATTGTGCGTCGCCGGGTTTAAAGCCTTCGACGATCGTGGCTCCTCGATAAACAAAGTCCGTGTTGCCTGCTTTGTCAGACATAACGACTTTGGTGCCACCAACCCACATGTTGAATCCAAAATGATCGGATTGATCGCGAAAGAGTTGACGAACGCGAACTTTGTAAGATGTGCATGACGGCAAATCAATGTTCGCCAAACCAGCTTTAACTGCGTCAGAAACGTGACTGACCGGCGGGAAGTTGTTGTTTTTGTCGTCGCTTTCAAAAATCGAAATCAAATAATTGCCGAGCAACACAGCATTGCGAATGAACAAACAGGCGCGCGCTTGAGTCGGCGCGTCCTGTTTGATATCGAAGCTGTCTCTTGAGATACTTGATCGGCGACTTTGCAAAACGTGGAAACAGTCTTCACACATGTAAAGAGGTGCAATGGCTCCGAAGTTGCCTTTGGGATAAAACCACGTTCTTCCAGCAACAGGAGTGCTACCGAGACACTTTACGCCGTCCACGCGCATAGGAACATCTCGCCCATTTCCGTCGTATTTGGGTGGTGGCGGTGATGAACTGGAATCTTGCATTGTTTAACTAACAAAAACAGGTAATTGTATGTGAGTGGGCGCATATGTGAATTAATTTATGATAATCAAAATACCTGGGCAATTTTAAAAGCGTAATAACTTAGAGTTAGAATTACACCCGGAATTTGACATTTAATTATAAATTTCGCAAATTAGAGCATTCGAGATTAAAAAACTCTTTAATTCCATTTTTAAATTAATTTGTGGAGGTCAGTGTCATGAATTTCGAAGCCGCTTCTATTGACAAAACAACAACTTTCACGCGTGAAGACATTTACGGAATTACGTCATCTTCTAAGGAAGCCGAAAAAGCATTGAACTTGGAACTCGTACAACACGCACAGCAGCTCGCAACTTCAGTCAACGGAGAAGATTGTGTGACTTGTGTGGTCAAATCGCCGTCCGAAACCCATTCGATCATTTGTCTGTCTGGCGTTCAAGATCCGACCAACGTGAAGCAGAGTTTTACTCGGCGTTTCCCCGGTTGTGTATTTGAACGCAAACAAAATCCCTTTAACCCGGAACTTAACGATTTGTGGGTTCTTGCGCCAATTGAAGCACGCAATTGCAATCGTTACTTAACATGGCGTCAAAAGATACACTGTCTGGTATTGTTGTTAATCGTGATCTTGTGCGCAGTGACGAAAGATACGAGCATATTCCTGCGGAAGTTCCTCTAAAGGAATATACTCCAGATGAACAAAACCGAATCATGGTTACAATTGAACAATTCAATAAAATGCGCGACAAAACACACCCAATGCTGGTGATCAAATCCGTCAAATTCAAAACGAAACAAATCGACATACATGCTTTTCATTTTCCTCGTATTAATTTGGAGGCTTGGATGACTGCCAAACGCAGATTTACGATTCATCGAATTGGCAATGGTCGCATTCATTTTGATTCGAAGCCACTGCATGCATGTGAAGATTGCAAAGCAGTCGGATCCATATGCGTGGAGCTGTATCCGCCTGTATCGCAACCAAATGCCACTCAATCGTTGCGAATGTGTGACGAAGAAGATGTACCGACGATTTCCATTCCAGTGGACACAATGCACCGATTCAAAGATGTGGTCAAAGAGAAATTGGACTGGGAGAGAATGCTAAATATCATTACGGCCATGTATCGTCATTTTCCGATGGGCCTTTCACTGACAATAAACAATTCACTGCCCGACGCATACCGAGTTTGCTTGTCACTAAGCACAATCGATTCATTTTATTTGCGTTCAGTGGAAAACATTTACCAAGGTTATCCTGGCTTCTTGAGACAACATCGAATATGGATCGATGTGGAAAGAAGAACGCTGGACATTGATGTTCTGAAACACAACGCACCACAAGGGTCGTTTGTTATCACCAGACCAACCATTGAAGAGACAAAACAAAGATGGAACCTCCCTGTCCTGGGTAAACGTCCGTTGGAAATACCAACACCGGTCCAGCAGTCAGAGGATCTGCGTGACATTGAGTCAGAAGTGTTTCAGAGACATACAAAACAGCCCCGATTGTTGGTTGCGCCTCAACAGATGGTGACGTATGTGGCATCTGGCGACGGGGAAGACGTGGTTGATGTGGCTTCGTCCGGTTAATTTTTAAGGTTTGTGTATAGTTAGCGTGTATTTTTGTTTGAGAAAAGAAATATAAACAAAACAATATTTATCTGACCGTGTGGCGCGGGCACACAAAAAAAACAAAATATGACCGAGCCGACGCGAGTCGCTAGTGATAGCACTCCCGGTGAATTTTCTGCGGGCGGTCGAAAACCCAGGCGCACCGGTGCAACTGAAATGCTGCATGCATTTTTTAAAAAGAGAGATGTGGTTGGAGCAGTGTACGTGTTTGCAAAAAACGTCGCCATTGTCGAACATATCATTATCGACGGTTGGCCCATGTTGCGCGAACTGCTCCGACTCATTCGAGTTCACACTCCAGAGATGGCTGATCTATTGAAACAAATCAATTCATTGCATACTTTGATTGCTACAAAGCATCCCAAATTACGCAATGTAACGTGGCTATTCGAGTTGCCTCCTCAAATTGCATTGGAGCCATCTAACTCTGAAGGAGAAACAAATGAAACAAAGAAACTCAAGAGCGTATCTGTTAAGGAATCTGTTGTATGTGACGAACTTCTACAACAAGCCAGTAAATCCGGTGACTCTGCCGTGTTTGGTGGTTTCAAAGAACCAGATGAACAAACAGACGACGAAAAACATAACAGAACTGTGGGCACGACTACACCTCTGTCTGAAGAACTGTTCGTTAATATCTTCAAACGAGCGTCGGTCGTTAATTATTTGCGTGCACATCTGACTACGCGCCGCGCAGTTGGAAAGATAGGAGTCAATGTGTTACCAGACGAAATTGATGATCTCGATCAAGACAGTAAGCGAATGATCGAACCTATGATCCGTAGAGTACTAGCAACCGAACCGGTTAATACACCCATCATGGTTTTAAGCTTCAGAGACAAGATGGTGACTGTGTGTTTGGGTGACGTCGTTCGGACCTCCCGTCATCTTTTCTTACAGGGAAGACGAAGCAAACTGAACATTCAAAATTTGGTGCGAGTTATCAATCACTGGGGATCATTTTTCGGCAATGCAGGAAATCAATTCGTTACCACATTCACGGCACTCTTTGAAATGACGCGCCATTCAATCCGAGAACGTCTGGGCAGTTTTCCACACATTTTTGACCTCTGGGTATGTTCTCAAAACTTCATCAAAAGCCCGCGCATAAATGAACGCAAAGAGTTTATCGATACGTACAAGTGTTTATTACAATTGACGACCGCTAATTTCTTGCCCACGCCGCTGATCCTCACCAAGAAGCCTTTCGCTCAACTAGAGAAACCACAAGCACACGTGCAAGACATTGATCCAGATGCACCTCGCGCCGGAGGATTTTCTCGAAACTTGCGAGCTCAACTGAATCGATTGGTGGGGCGCCCAGATATTGATGAGCTAAAAGTCGAGCCAACGAATGAGCTGGGATATGATTTACATAAAGTGCGTGTGTGGTTGTCTTCACCTATCTTCCAAGACCCTCCCACACTTGCAGTTCAATGGGAATCATGGCTTTCCACATTTCGATTAAAGTGGCCGTCCATCTCAACAACAGCCAATCAAAAGAGCAACAAAGATTTCGCTACCCGTATGATTCGGTTCGGCGCTCCTTGGCCAGAAATTGTGGAAGCAATGGCATATGAACACGAAGTTAGGGGGCAAGTGCCATTCCGATCAGCCAGAATTGAACCACACAAGTTTTACACCGGAGATGGTTCGGCATCGCGCGTGTCATTATTGAACAAGTTCGTTGGCGAATGCAAATCGAATCCGTGGGTAAATGCACACGATTTGTTCAGCTTTGAAGACTTGCAAGCAACACTTACCGGCAATGAATCCGGATGGTTGACTTTCGCATCAGATGGCAAAGATGAAGTTTTCAAAGTGAATGCGAACATGACGACGCGCTATGTCCCTTGTTTCTTGCGCGATATCGTATTCGTATTGTATGAACACAGAGCACAACCCAGTGGCACGTTTGTTCCCCATCATGTATCCGGAGACACACTCAACGGCGCGTTGGCGATTTCGCAGACTAATTTGTGGTTTATCACGGTGCAATTTCCATGGATTGCAAATTATGCAGCTAATGCCTGGCAAGCTCATTATTTTGAAAATCTACCACCCACACCAATTGGAACAATTATCGCAGACTCACGACAAAAAACACTGAGCGAACAAAAAAACCAACCCGACCCAGCGAAAGCATTCAAACAGCAACTCAAATACACGGCGTTGGTGGATGCGCCTCAAGTTGTACGCGCACTTGTTAAACTTCATGAACAAACTCAAAGACTGCAGACATCAGAAGTAGTCGCGGAGGAAAGTGATTTTTAACGATTTTGAAATTGAATATCGTATAAAAAGATATTTTAATGTTTGAACTGTTATCACTCACTCATCGCGCTTGAAAACAACCTTGGGCCGAAAAGGTGGAGTACTGATGATGTGCACTTGGTTTTTTACCTCCGGAAAAGTTCATTTGCTCTTTTACGCCCGGAAAATTTCATATAAATTTTTACATCCGGAAAATTTCATATAATTTTTTGAGGCGCGAAATTGTTTTCAAATTTGTTCAATCAAAAACTCAGTCTGTTTTGTGAGTATATGTTGCTGCTTCTGTGTTCGTTGGTCTTACCGTCTTGCCTGTAACCAAATTTACCGAATTTCCAGCTATCCATTTCTATAAAACGAAATGTCAAGCAAAGTTGGAAATCGTCGCAAACGACCTGAAACCGAATCAACCGAATCGTCCGTTCCAGAAACCCAAGAAACCGAACCCCAGCAACCTACCAAACGTGCCAATGTTTCCACTTCTGCAGGTGCTCAGAAACCGGCCGGAAAACAAGCGTCAACAAAGGCTCAGCCATCCTCCGCCCCAGCAGCGAACAACAACGCCGCGTCCGCCCAATCGCCTGATGTCAAGAAACCGAACGGAACGCCCAGCGCGGCCTCGGGTTCTGGGTCTGGTTCGAACGTCGGCCAACAGCAGCAGCAGCAACAACAACAGGCTCCCGCCGCTGCCGCCTCGTCTGGCCAACAAAGCGATGGAAAGAATGTCAAACAAGATGACAAGAAGCCCAATTTCAGTCCCCCCAATCTTGCCGGCGCCGTAGTGCCAGCCCAACCAATGAAACTCGTCACTCTCAACCCAAGCATTAACAAAGTGGCCGCCACACTCATTTATGAGCAATCGAATCTCAACTTCTGGCCCAACTTCTTCAGTCGTCTCAAGTCGCTCGTAGCCGGGCCTGATCCTCGCAGCGGAAAGTTCGGCATTGGTTTCAATTATGCCAACCCCGGAGAGAAAGATCCCAAGACCGGAAAATTCAAAGTTGACCAGCAATTTCGTGTCACAATCAGCGGGTTCGGGTCCATCATGAACACAAGCAAGCTCGGCCCCTACGGAGACCACAAGTGCAAGTACAATGGAAATTTGAAAAGCGAGTTCGCCACACCTGAACTCAAGAACTCCAAAGTTCAAGCTGAGTTTCGATCCATTCCCCCAGCGGTTCTTGCTTATCTGGCTGTTACCCCAAACACACCCGAATCGGATTTCATGGCACTTGAAATGCGCGCTATGTGGCCCAAGGCAGCTGAGCTGGAGAATAAACTGCAGACTCTTTACCAAGAGAATGCAACCGCGTCTCAATTCATGACTGGAAGATATTCTGAACTCATTCACAGCGGAGGCAAAGACTATGCCTATCTTCGCAGCCGAACCAACCTTTACATCGCCAAAAACGACGAAATGCGCGAGAAGGAGGCCATTGTTCGTGCTGAACAAAAAGCATTCAAGGACAAACAACGCATTCGTCTCAAGGCTGAGGGCAAGTGGACCAAAGAATGGGAGGACGCACCGCTTCCCATTGACAAGCTCCCTGAAATTTACGACCCCGCGGGATTGCACAAGGCATTCAACGAATCCAAGGACCGCAAGGATTATATCTACAAAGCATTCCCGTTCACCGATGACAAGAAGAATGAAATTCCTCATGATCAACGCATTCTCGGCCCACAAAAGCTTATTGGCTATCCCGATGTCCACAAGTGGAGCATGACTTGGGCAATTCACACGTCCAAGTGTCACGGCTGGGCAAATTACCTTAACAGCATTGGCTGGGGTATCCGCGTTCCTCAAAGCTTGCGCGACACCGAAGTCGCCAGCACAACTGATCAAGGTGTTGTCGAGGCTCAAAACTTCACTGGTTTCGTTGCGCCGCCCACCGAGTACGCCAGTTCATTCGACGCCGAGCCCGAAACTTACGAAATTCCCCGTTTGGAGAAACCAAATGCTCAAATGTCCACCGAGTCTGATGAAATGACGCCCGAACAAGTTCAAGCTGATATTGATGCCGAGTTGGCACGTCTCAACGGTGGAGCTGACAGCCTTTTGGGTGACAACGTTCACGGAGAGTGATCATGATCGCGATTGCGTTGTTTGTGTGAATTTTTTTTCCAGCGTATGTCTATGGAATGTATTTCGTTACAAAATGATTTTTTTATAAATTATTTTTTGTCACTTCAATCATCATCATCATGGCCGAAATCAAAAAACCCGCGCCCATCCCTTCATTCGAGGGGAAAGGATTGCCGAAGAATCGTAAAAAACAGAAGCGAAAGAAAGAAACCGAATCCCGGCTAAGAGAAGAAGCTGCGCAGAAACGAGAATCACTCAAATCAAAAGGAAAATTAGAGGCAATTTGGGACGAAAAGGATGAATTGTTGGAACATCTTCAAACTGACCCGGAAGAAGAAGACTGGAGAGCTCAAAATAAGAAATACTCGCAGAGAGCGGCTTCTTTTCAAGCCGCGCTCAAACAAAGAGCAACCGAGGTGGCGTCAGGGCGATGGAATGGGCTTGTGACATCCGAAGAACATCGGGAAAAAAATCCGTGTGTTGTGCATGCACCAACTTCTGTGCAACTGGATAAATTATTCAAATCTATTCGATCAGAGAGCAAGTCAAATTCTAGTCAAAAAGCCGCTGAACCGTTTTGCTCCAGTCGAGAGGACAAGTTGGCTTTGCTTGCGGATGCTAATCACATTATGGAAGTCGAACAGTGTTTGGCCAAGTATGCAAAGGGGTTCGACGCGCAACTGGTGACACTGATCAATAATTTGGGGTCGTGGGTTGCGTCGTATGTTAAAGACACTGAGATTGGTACAACTCTGGAGCTGCACGTCTGGCAATTGATGGATAAGACAGTATTTTTGGTCGTCTATCTTCGGCCCGTTGGAAACTTGAGCTACAAGTATTTGCGTTGTACATGCTAAAGTCAAACGGGAGTATTTGGATATTAAATTAAAAACTTTGTAAACATTGTACAATCGGTTCTTTCGATTTTTGTTTGTGGTTTGTGGGGTTTTTTGTCGAAATTTCTTCTGAAATTTTTTTCACCCGGAATTTGGAATTTTTTCTAAAACACACAAAAAATGGACCGTCTTGTTTGGGATTCGATTATTCCAAACAAACCTGCATCACATGAATTCAATTTTTCCGATTTGATTAATCGTGTGTGGCGAATGGACGCGTCCGGCAAATACAATTTTCAGCTGTTTACTCATGCCAACAACTGCAACGTCGTTTCGGATACAATCAAATCCGGCAGACACAGCTATGAGTTCTATGGCAGCAACAGCAAAACAATTGAAGTACCTGACAAACCGCTGGACAACGCAAGTATGACTAACATTTTGAAAAAAATCGCGGTCGCTCAAGATGGTGCCATACGTGTCTATTTGATCAACGCGGAACATCGAATTCATGGCATTGCAGTGATCAATTTGAATGTGCTCTTACGAACTGGAATGTCTGCATTAAGTGAGCAAAAGACACTGGACATTTCTGGATTGACAAGTCTTGAGCTCGGCGTGGCGACTCTTCCTTTGCGCGGTGCTGAAAAAGAAGTCAAGGCACCGGGACGCAAATCCAAACGCACAGAGACTGTTTACAAGTCAGCAACCATTGACAGTCTTGTTATGAGTGGATTCGAAGAAGAACGATGGGAACAAAAGAAAAGCGAGGCGCGCGACATCTGGAGTAAAACCGACGCAGAGTTGTATGATTTGGTTCCATCCGAAAACAAATCGCCGTTTATCATTGCTCGAATGTTTGAGAACCGCGACTCGGAGCGTCACATCGAAGTCGAACTGAGGACAGCCGAAATGCATTATTTGGGCAACCCAATCACCATGGAGCCATCCATGCTTTATCCGCTCGGCGGCGATAATGATGACAAGGACAACAAATCGAACAAAAAACTGTTGCTGAACAAGTCAACAAGTTTGCAGTTCTTGCCTTGGGCGCGTCCCCTCATGGTTTTTGTCATAACTTCTGTGAACGAAGTGGACACTACGCAAGAACTGCGTGTTGCACGAGAAGCACGTCGCGTATTGAACTTCCCTAAGCCTGAGTCGGTGTTGGAATTGGAGACTAAACTCAGAGAGTTTGAGATTTCGTCTGCATCAACTCGAAATCGCAGCGGCGACGATCGTCCTTCTGTTGATTTCAAGAACTCCAACGTCTTATTGGAACTTTATGCTCGCACAGACCCATCCATCCGCGTTTACAAAAAACTGAAAGGACATGAATCGCTTCCTTTTCTATTGGAAAATTACATGGCGCGCATTCCAGTGAGCGTTGAGGGAGAAGCTTCTATTTTGTACAATCCATGCTTGGTGGTGCATACGGAAGAAAAGGAAGTGTCTATTCTGCCTTTGAAAGTTCTAGGTGAATGGGATAGTCACTCAAGCGAGAGTGGCATCTGGGTGTCTCGTTTGCAGAATGGCACAACGTTTGTTGTTTCGCGCGCGTTTTCTGACGACCTTGACTCGACCGTTGGAGCGGAGGGATTTAAGTTTGCGTCAATGGAGTTCACAGACTCGAAAACTCGGCAAAAAATTATGGCGCGTGTTCGATTGTCTCCGGATGCCAAAAACACCTTGTTGACGTCAGTTACCGTTCATGGATTCGTTGACCTCGAATCCGTACCTCTGGCCAAAGAAGCAGTCATATCCAAATTGAAGGAGATCGTTAAAGAAGAAAGTGGAAGTGTTAATCCGTCTAAACGTCCTAAACGCAACCGCTCTCGCTTAATCGACGATGACGACGATGACAATAAAGAGAAAGCAAAAGAGAATGAAGTCGAGCCGACAGAAATGGACACAAGCGATGACAAACAACAGCGCGATGTATTAATTGTCGAACTTACTCTCTCATTTGATCCTCGGTCGGGGTTTGTTGCGCACGAAATGGAGATTGTTTCTGATGAACTTGTTATCCGCACGGAAGAAGAAGAGCCTGTGATTGAAGACGATGACAACGAAGAAGTGCCAGCGAATAGTTCAGAAGGAGATGAAAACAAAGGCGTTGATGACGATGGCGACTCAGACATGTCGTCGGGTTCTCGAAGCAAACGAAAAGACCCAGGATCGGACAATGATGGCGAAAATTTGTCACTGGATGATCTCAACGCGGCTCTTTCAACTGTTGCTCAACAGCGCTCTGTGACTCAGATTCCGCTACAATCTATTATCTCGGCCGATGCAAAGACCGCTCAATCAAATTTCATGATTCCGTGGCCAGACGTTGCGAAATACCTGAAAAAACAAACAAGTTTCTCTGGCATTTCTTCTTCCTCTCGTTTAATGGATAAGCAAAAAGTACAAACTTGGAAACGCGCGTCTGTTTTCGACTTCAAAGAGATCGCGAAACTTGACGGCAAATGGTTTGCTGGCAATATTTTCGTTGTCACACCATCAACTGAGACCAATGAAGAGGAGATAAAAGCTCTTCCTGAATCTAACCATTGGGCGTTATACGTTTCTCCTGGAGACAAAGAAAGCGCGTACCTGCCATTTGGAGAAGATTTATCTCAGGGCGTTGTATCAGACAAGCCATACGTTCAAGTCATTGTTACCAAGACGAGTCACCAAGGATTTGTTATCTTCGACGTATTGATTGACAAAGATGAGGCTATTCCCGACAGCACTGACGTTTTCTGGGCCCTCGCCGCGGAACAAGTCCTCAATTCGGTTGTTTCTGAAGACAACGAGGACTTGAATTTGTACTGCCAAGTCAAGATTGAACGTCAAATTTTGGCAGGCACGAATCACATCGCGAGTTTAACGGTGGAAGTTGAAGGCAGATTTCACGACGAAGTGACGGCAGAAGACGTAACGAAGGACGCGTGGGGAGATTCTAAATATTACGAACTGTTTTCCGCAATGGTCCCTTCGACACAAGAAATGATGACACTGATCGCACAAATTGCAAAAAGCCCAGACCAAGATTCGTCTGTCAAACTCTACGGCCAGAAATCACATTCGTCGGATTTGTCATTGATTGATACGGCGTCCGTCAAACAAATAACGAATGGTTGCGTGATCGTCGTTGAACACGAAGAAGACAAAAATGATGACTTTGAGGAGTTTCAACAGCTGTGGCTGGCGACGTGCTTAGTGCCATTTTCAACCGATGGAAAAGGTACAAAGAACATCAGTGGTCCTATTTTGCACAAAGTTTGGGAACGTCAGCCGTCCTCGGATGACGATTCAAATGTAGAATTGGTTCCGCGTGGTTTCTTCGTATCAGCTACGGACATCATGCGCGCTGCGATGACATCGACTGTGAGTCAACACGTGCTCGATTCAGACAGACGTGTTTTTTGGACATGGACGCATAATTACAATGTCTCAACCTCTGATCAAATGGTGAAACTGGGGTGCGCATTGGCCCCTTTCGTTGTGGGTGACGCTAAAGTTGTGCGCGTAAATCAACCTGAATTGCTAATACCGTTCAACGCGAAGACACCTGCGCCATTCGTTACCATTGAATTTGGATCAGATGGTAATACGAACGAAGATACGGGCATAACTCAATTCCTCGATTTACCAAAAATCAACTCCACGTTTCAACTGCAACAATACACACCGCCACCACCTGGAGCAAACAAATCGAGGCGTCAAAAAGTCAAAACAGGTGTTGTTGAATATCTTCCTACCCCAATCCCGAGCGACACCAAACAAGTAACTCCATATCGAGTGGTGAATCAACCTGGCACAGACGGGATTGCGTTCACCGGATACGTTTCACTTCCACCAGGAGACACGGGAAAAGAAACAAAGGGACTCGCTTCAATCAAGCAAGTTATTGTTGATGTGGGCGACGACAACACACTCAAAGCGAAATTGTTTCGAGTTGAGGTCGACAAAGTAACAACGGGAACAAAGTTTCAATTGGCCGCGCGGCGCTCTATTCTATTGAAGGATAATGACAAGTGGGATTTGATTAACTGGCAATCGTCTTTGTTCGAACTTGAGCAATACGTCGCTACGTTGGCTCGCTCGGATCGTTTGTCGTTTCTTGGCAATTTCTATTCTCATTCTGGACAAGAAGGAGACGGCCTCGAAACAACCGCCGTCGATTACGAATTGAAATACGTTGTGTCGAGCAATGGAACCGCGTTGAACAATTACGTCACCTATCATCAAGAGAGTGGGCTGATTGTTGACCACGACGAAGACAAAGAAGCGGTTTATTTTGTGTTCATTTACCCGCCACAGACGTACTCATTCTTCATCAAGCGCAATTTCAAGAACATTAAAGAAACTCGATCCAAGCGGGTGTCTGCATTTTCTCTGCACGAATTGCAAAATGCGCACTTGTCCACGCGATGTAATTTCAAACCTGACGATAAGTCGTTGGTGTGTGTGACAAACCCTACGGCAATGGACATCGCCCAGCCAAGAATATCAAGCACGGTATTTGATCGAGTGTCTCGAGTTAACGAAATCCGGGTTTTCACTGATTCGTTGAACGATGAATTGGAAGAAGACGACGCGGCAATGGCTCTTGATCCGCCAGTTCCACAACCGTTTAAGTTTCAATACAATGTGCCGAATGAAGACGACAGTCTCGCGCCGACGCTGTTGTCCCTTGATGTTGCCGTGTCACTCGTTGAAGATCAGTTGAAAATTTCGCGATCTACTGCAGAGATCTATTGCTGTCGCTCGTTTATTGATAACCCGACATCCAAGTCAAGTATTCGGCTCACGGACGCTACACACTTGAACGTGGTACCCGAAGGCGCTGAATCGCGGATGCCGGATATGGTGTATACGCGACTATCTGCGACTGAAAACTTTGGCAAATTTGTTCTTGTTCATGACATCAACCCATCACAAGTGAATGTGGTCCAGCGCAATGGTTTTGTTATGCTCCTTTTCAATGGATTATTCAAAGATCGCAAAACGGTCAAAATTGGTTTCATGGATTTGGATCGCGCGGCAAGCGGTGACGCCGCCACTGCTGTGGTGACTAAAAACGGGAAAGGAAAGAAAACGAGCAAAAAAGGAACTGCTAAAGCTCCAGAGGCTACATCCGTCACCGAGAAAAAGACCGATCTGTCAAAATCGCCATTTCTGATTCATTATTTACCGATTGACAAAATTGGACATTGGTCGTCATCAGAGAAACAATGGTTCTTGAGTTATCAGGAGTTCGCCAATAAACTGTTGACCAAGAAGAAAAAGAAAGAACCGGTCGAGGCAAAAGTCAAGGCTGCCGTCGCTACACCTCGAAAAGCGCGAGGTCAAACCGTTGCTTACAAAGAAGGACGCGTTTGGCTCGGCCACGTTTGGCTTCGAGATTCACAGACAGGCATTTCTGTTGAATTGAACACGAACCCTGCTCAAACACCTGCCTTGGCCAAACCAAACATCCAACTCATCAGTTTGTCCACCAAGGAAACAAGTGTGTCTGTGCGTTGCGACTTGAATGTTGCTCGTACCACCAAAAAATCAACGTTCTTAAAGGAGTTGACGGAGTTGCCAAACCCGCCTGAATTGTGGATCGTCGCAGAGATCAATGTGCAGCCTACAGACAAAACCAAAAGTAAATTTCAAGTGACCGTGATGAAACAAGCTTTCCCAACAGCAACCAAAACGAAAGCAAAAACAAAAGACAAGGAGAAACTCCCCGATTCGGCCAAGACAAAAGCTAAGCCAGTTCCTTCTTATTTTGCGGCTACGTTCAGCAAAAAAGACATTGATGCAGCGAGACAATTCGATCCTCTCGCAATCGTGATTGCTTCTGAGGCTGCAGTGGGTATTTCTTTGGGTGGCGCCGAAGAACCGAAGTTATTCACTGAAGGCGAAATGGAAGATGTTGGCAAAATGGACGATTTCCTCAATACCCTGGAAGCAGTGCAAAAGACCCTCGGCAAGCAATTAACGTTATTTTACAGCAGAGAAAGCAATGAAGTCACGAGCACTCAGTCGTTTTGGTCTACCGCCTTGACGAAAACATATTTGCCAGAGAACAAACGGGGCGGTAAAGAAGGTTCTCCAGCAGCAGCATCATCATCATCATCAGCCGGTGTTTCTTCTTCTTCTGCGACAACTGTTCTCAAGGGAGGCAATAAGGCAGTAAAAGAAAAAAAGACCAGAGCCCCCAAAACATTCGAAGAGAAGAAAAAGATCGCTGCCGCTGCATTGGAAGAAATTCAATCAAAGATTAAAGCACAAGAAGATCTCGAACTTCAGGGCGACGAACTCGACGCATTGAAAGAACAGGAAGAAAAACTAACCAAGCGTTTGGCTACCATTCAAAAGAATATCGATAAACCGCCTAAAGACACTGGCGCGGATTATTTCCGCAAAAATTCAGAGTGGTATGAGTTCAAGACCAAACCACCGAGCGACGTCAAATCCGAGACGCGTCAATTGCAACAGGACGAAGTGTTGATCTATTGTCGAGGCCAAAGTGATGCCGACACATACTTGGAAATCTTCAATTTGGCGACATCTGATGAACTCGAGATATACAATTTGGAAAGTTTCATTGCTACACGTTACGGTCTCAAGTGGCGCGCAAGCGGCGGTGCGACTGGATCCAAGGCGTGCGAGGAAGTGGTTATTTTGACTCGCTCTAAAGCAGCTCCAAAATCCAATCACTTTTTCTACGCCTGTATCTGGAACAAGATAGGCTTTCAAACGAGTGTGAAAGCGAGTACGAAGAAAAACTGGACCTTCGCCAAGACAACCAATGCCAAGTCAAACACCACAATCACGAACGGAAAGGCAGTCAACTACATGGTTGATAAATTCAAAAACGAAGACAATGAAATTGGCAAAATTGTGTTCAATTGGGCTATTTTTGCTCGCAAACAAGACGACGCAGCCGCCCCCCTCCAAATCAAAGTGCTTGACGATTATAAGACACACAGACTATCGGACGAAGACAAACAACTTCCGATCGAAACTAGCCCACCCGTCATAGTCAAGTTTACGGTTGCTGTGAAAAGAACAAAACTGCCAGCGACAAAACAAGCCAACGGAAAAGGCAAAAAACGAAAAGCCAAAGACGATGACGACGAAGAAAATGTCGTGACTGAAACTGATCTTGATCTCAGCGATGAATCTGGAAACGAGACTGAAATCAAATCTGACGGCAAGGGCAAGGACAAGGGCAAAGGCGAAGACGAAAACGAAGACGAAGTGCAACAACCGCCCAAAAAACAACCAAGAATCGTTCAACCCACCGTTAAGAAGAAAGTACCTGATGGTGAAGTTGCACCCAAGGTCAACCCATTGAAACGAGGTGCTGACGAAAACAAAGATTCTGAGAAGGCGCCAAAGAAAGCCAAGGTGAATGATTACGGCGTTTCGCTTGAGTTGAAAAAGAGAACCGTCCTGGGAAAAGAAACGGACGAAAAGAAGAACATGACGTTTTATCAGTCCGCTGCTGGATACGAAACGGATCGCACAAATTTCGAAATGAAAACCATCCCCGAAAAAGTGGTCTCGCGTATGGTTTGGATGACCATCGACGGCAAACCAATCGCGATTGGATTTGTTCTTGTTTATGCAATGGCGGCACCGAACGGGCAAGTGATTCGAAGTCACATATTTATTCACGCGCAATACCTACAGTATATGACGGGCATCGCATGGCAACTGCTCATTCAATCAGCTGCTCAATTTGTTGCTTTGACCGAAACTGCATGGGGTCCTGGTCGCGAATTCTGGCAAATTTTGTTTTCGAATGATTCCACTCACGCATCATTTGTGACGTACGACAGCGTATTGAAAATCAATGGGGCTTCAATGGTCACGGAAGACGGCGGCATTCCGAGAGCGCTGGATTTGGAAATACCCGCCATCGCTGCATCTGAAAGCACGGAGAAAAAGGAATGAAACTCCTCGTTCGATTTCTGATTTTTTTTAGTGAAACGTTGAACGTGCGAGTGAATGAATTCTTCGTATATACAAAAAACTTTTTTGTTACTTTTTGAATTCCCCCCCCCAACTAACGAAACATGCGTTGATGAAATTAGTTGTCTTATTTGGATTTCTGTGTTTATGTGTGTGCGCGAGTGCGGAAATCGCACACATAGAAATCAGTAGAGAGACGACTGAAGTCACCGAGACAAGTTTTGATGTGTATTATTCAGTGCTATTGGAAAAAGTGGGACTTGGCCCCGGCATGACGTTTGAACTGAGACTTTATTGGAATGAATCGATCATATGCATTCCAGCCCCGTGGTACATGTTTAGTCAAACCTATTTCAATGGCACCGACGTGATTTACGTTCCACGGACGGTTTTGCATCTACCAATTCAAACGGGTGTGGCATGTCCGGACTCCGGTATATTTGGAATGAACAACGATTCTGCAATTTGGACGGTGTACGATGTGGCGACTGTTGAGCAAACGGAAGGCAATGAACCTCTCGGACAAATTACATTGGGGTTAAAAGACACCCGGGCATTTGCAAATCTACAAACACCTCAAACCATCATCCCTTGTGACATTTTTCCGACGCAATGTTGGGTTCCTGGCAAAGTCAATGGTAAGCCAGTGCGCGTGTTCGTTAAACTCGGAAGTACGCATGTGGAATTGGGGTCAGACTTATGGAATACGCAATTAAACGACGACAATTCATTAACAGTTGACTTGGATGACGGCACAGAATGGGTGTTGAATGGGTTGCAACAAACAAAGCAAAAATTCATCACAAGTCTTGCCGAACGCATATCGCCTTATTTACTGTTTTCGCCTGAATGGACGGTAATGAAACGCACCCGTTTGCAACCGCTGGAGTTTACTATGTACGAAAACTTCACTCAGTTCTCCATTCAACCGAATGACATTTACATCGGCACAATTTTCATGGGTTTTTCCGTCATACTCGATTACAAATCACAACATTTGGAAGTGGGGCCTCGATATGAGCGCGCGAACTGGACATTCGTCAACATTTTGTTCTTACTCTTGCTAATGATCGTGTTACTACAGCAATATTTCAACCCGGTCATTCGTTTTCCGCCATTCTTGAATCACGATAAAACGGAAAACTACTTGAACCTATCTGACAACGGCTCGGTGTTATCGGCTCGATCTTGGGCTCGTGTGCAGATTTATAATCAGGCTACGCAATCAAAAACCACCGAAGAACGCTTGACTACCATTTTCATACCAGAGACATTCGTGTTTGAGTACATTGGCGTTGCGGTCATCCTCATTACCATTTTATTCAATTTCATCGTGCTAGATTTCACAGTTCGAGTTCAATTCCTTTTTGTCAACCGCTTGGAGCGCACCGCTCTGTTTGACGATGTTGCATTTTGGATAGTATTCACCGTCTGCTGCGCAACTCTGCTAATCACTCACTTCTATTTCATTTTCATGACTCCGCCGTTTCCAAAACAGATGCGACATCCGCTGCTCATGCGAAGGCCCATGCTTATTCTATTGATCAGACGCTACGTTTATGAAGCGGAAATCAGTTTGGCTATTTGGGTAACTCTATTGGAAGGCCCGCTCCACAGTTACTACCAATTCCTCATTTTTTTGAATGCAACTTTCATCATCTATTCAAATTCAGTTTATTTGATCACATACATCTATCAACTGCGCATTCATCAACTGTGGTTAGTGACGGCGAGTTTGGTTACTGTATACATCCTACACAGCTTTCTCATCGTCACGTTTATGCTGTATCCGGTCTTTATTATCATGTGGCCAGACGAGAAAGACACTGTATCACCAGTCTTATTTGCACTGTGCACATTTCTAACTGTCTGTGTCATGGCAAGCACTCGCGAGTTCATTCGTATCGTTAGCGAGATTGAATATTTCGTTAGACTAGAGGCCAAACAACAAAAGATAATCAACAAAAATATGCCGATACGATTGCTTTAATAAATTTTTTGTTTACTTTCCAGATGCCCCTAACCGAATGATTTTAAACAAAAAATAACGAAATAATGACTGTTGTGTTGTGTGTCCTATAGATACATATTAATTGACTCTCTTTTTTTAAACTTGAAATTTTTACACCCGGAATTCACCATATTTGTATTTTTGTTCGCCAGTTTATTTTCTGTTGGTGGTCGTAACTCAAATGGAAAGTATCCTTGACAAGGCTATCGGCCAATGTCTGGAATGCGACAAAGCTCGCCAATTTCAACGATTGTCTGCATACATTCCTGGTTTATTCAAAGCTCTGCAAACTGAGAAAAAGGGACTCGATGAACGTATACCGTGTTTGTTAAACACCGCCAAACGATTTACTTGCACGGAATCTAAACTGTTATTCTACAATACTGTTCTGTGGTCTGGCGAAATGTCTTATCAATTGGCAAATATGGTCGACGAACGTGTGTGCCGCACATTCGAATTTCAGGTCGCGTTATGTTATTTCCGTCGACAAAATCCAACCAGAACAATCCACCACGTCTCAAGCATTAGAATACCATCATTTGTTTATGCTCGCGCAGAGCAAGTCATCTTCCCCGAAATCGCCGCGTTCTCAACTCCAATGCAAAAACTCAAAGCACAAAATGACCATTTTTTCGCAGCATGCAAGCTGTTGACTAAATCGTTTGAAGACTCACGCGCACTCATTGCAAAGCCGCCAGTCCTCATTCCTTATATTCTTCCCTCCGTTCCTGAACAAGTTATACCCGTGTGGTCTAAAGTACAAACCACGTTAAACGAGCCAAGATGGCATTTTTCGCCACCAGACGGCAAGCTGTTCGACACACCAGACGATTACGATTCATTGGTGGCAAATGTTTTTCGTGATTCACCTCACGAACAGTACATTTCACCATCTTCGCGCATGGATACAACCGACGATGACGGTAAAAAACAGCAACATTTTCTCTTTACAGAACCGGAATTAAAAACGTGGCAAGTTGCCATTCCAACAAGCATTCTTCCACGTTCAAAAAACGGAGAGCGAATCACTATCGAAGAGATCATCGATTTTTCAATTTTGCGACACGTTCAATTTGTCTCTGAGCTTGTCACCGTTAAATACCTCGTGCCGATCGTACCCATCGCGATTCTTTCAATGAAGTTGGAATTTGCCCAAAACAAAATGCGGGTACGCGTTCTTTCAGACACGGAATTCTTGGTCGAAGGCACAGACATTACTCACAAGGACACACTGGAATTCTGTTTTTCGATTAACACATTCATGGAAGTGCGACACGAGGCTTATCATAAATACCTGTGCCGCTGCCGCGAGTTTTCAGTTCCATTTTCAAAGATTATTCGGCAACAAATTAAATCCGTTCGTGAATTTCTCAACCAATGGCATGATTCTGGGCTGTTTCGTCGCTGGGTGTTTCCGTCAGTTTCATATGGCGTTGTGATTGTTCGCGAACGAAGTGAATCATCAGATGCCATTTTTGCAAACTGGGAATTGCGTCGTGTTAGTTTTGTACATGACGGCACAACGGCGTTGGAATTGATGGACGAATTGCATCAATTGATTAACCAGCGAAATGGGCGCATACTTATACCATTTGATAAGGCCGAATTACCTCGAGGCTTTGTGTCCATCAGTCGCTTATCCCCAAGACACGAAATCACGAACAAGATGAAATATGTGGCTGACAACTTTGAACTCTGGGTACCCATCGTGAAAAAAGTCATGCGGCGGACATTATCTCTATTTCCGAAGCAAATTGACGAGGCATTAAGACGATCGTCAGTTAATATTGTCGGCAAAACATCAACTCATCATGTCTGCACTTATGAACAGTTTAATCGTCTCGTTCACTCCCCCATTGACTCGGCTCATTTGCCAATGCAATTCGTGTGGGGTGATCTGATCGATTCACCGGCAATTGTCCTGGAACCGTCCGAAGGGAGAATGATCACAAGTTTTTATGAACGCGATCGTGCTCTGATGGAATTCTTGCTCGCTGGATGGTACCCGCCCATCATTCGATCGCGGCCATACATATTTTCGAACTGCTACGTGCCGGGATCAGTTACATGTCCAATTCAGCCGCTGGCACTTGAACGCAAATTTGCGAAACCAAGCAAGCATTTTGACATCTTCAGCAAAGGTTGGTGCAATGGCGCTGACTTTTTTGTCTTTGACCAAGCAACCGCCACAAATTTCAAATGGAACGCTTCGAATCAAATGAGGCTGGAGTTAAACGTCTCGGATGAAACAGGAATAGCCTTACATATGGTCGTCGTGCCAAGTTCTGTTGACGGTGCTTCGATTTCAACTATCCAAGGAGTTAAACTATTGGATATGTCTACAATTAAATGGCATGTGTGCGGAATTTTGAGAGACTCACTCAACTTTGTTAAATTCGACATGGAACAAAAGGATGGTGTTTTGCGGATAAACGCAAAAGCTGCGGATTTTATTGCGTTCTTTTTTACCAGCAACGACGCTAACAAGCACCCAGTTGAAAACTTATTCTCTACCTTACTCTCTGATTCTGATGAACCCTGGGCTCAACATGAATTTACAAGTGCCTCTCCTTGGGATCGAGTTTCATTGCTTGTACGAATTGTTGTTTGAACAAGAAACGAGAAGAAAAAAAAACATACAATCACTCATTCAAAATCCCGCAGAAATTGTCGGCAATCGATAAAGCGCCAAATTCATTGATCCGTTGAGCACAGTTTCGATTGTGTTAGGGAGCGCGAGCTTCCCACGTTTCAAACCCCGAAAATATTTGGCCATGTCATCAACCCATTTGTTGTAACCATGAGTGTAGGTATAGATGTAATGCCAATCAATGATGAGATTGCCACACACCAGTGCGGGAGTTTGATCTTGATTATTTGTATGAACAAGAACGGCAAACATGGCCAAAGAAAGCCATGTGTCGGCGGGGGAAGAGAGAGCCGATTCATTAGAGTTAGTGAAATTGACACCAAAGACAGTTTGATAAAAGCTCTTGACGGCAGGCAAACGTTGGGCGTTGGGTAAATTGGACGAGAGAATAAGTTTGCGACCACGAGCCACAATGTCTTTCACAACAACATACGCGGATTTAGACAATTTGTCAAACATGGCCTCGAGTTGAGATTCGCGAGAAGACAGAGCCGGTATTTTAATCGGGCCCTGAACAGCCACTGTTGCGCAAAGTCGAAACTGGGGTTGGGGTTGAGGTTGAGGTTGGGGTGGCGCCATCGTTTTGCTTTCTGGCGGAGGTTGATGAGCTGAGTCGGTTGACTCATCCATCGAAGAACATGACGTTGATTCTTCGGACGACGTAGAGCTTGAATGTGCAGTATCGCAACGAGCCGAGGAACCAAACACAAAGGGGGCGTTCGATGGCGATTCTCTTGGAAATCCAAATCGGCCAGCTTTGACGGGGGAACGTGGCACAACCTGAATGGTCTTCCCTCCTCGGGTGATATTATAAGGGTACGTAGTTTGGTGTGGTCGCTGGTTGGGGTGTGCGACGGGGCCAAGTTTGGGAGAGGGTTTGACCAGCAAAAGTAAACTGGCAGCGGCTTCTTTTTCGGCCATTTTTTTAATGAATGTCTGGATAAATCAATAGTGTTAATCGTAATGCTACCCTCAAAAATCGATTACCGTGGCGCACACGAAAAATTTACGTAAATTTCACTAAATCACCCGGAATTTTCCATATTTTTTAATTTCACCCGGAATTTGGCATTTCAAGTTTTGAAAAAATTTCTCGGATAGATGGAGTCCAGAAAGAGACACAATGAAGACGACGATGATGTGGATGAATTACATTCAGTCACCAAGAAGGTTAAACGCAACCCACTTACCGACAAACAATTGGTTATTTCGGAAGCGCTACGGCCTTTTATGGCGAACGATCTGATCGGAATTGTGTTGGACTATTGCAAATATGTGTACATGGCAACTGATTTTTACATTTATGCGGCACATGATCTGGCGCATGATCTGATGGGATATCCTGGTCCGTTGTATGAGGACAATTTGCATTTGGACATCCGCCTTAACGGACAACATCAATGGCACCAACTTAAACATTTAGGGATTTATTCTCGCGATCGCATATCTCAAGTTACGAATGTGGTAAACAAACCGACTGATCCGAGTAATCAAGCACTTGCATCTGTTCAAATTCTTCGTACTGACTTCAAAACACCGTTGTATTTGGGGGTGGAACATTTTTCGATTGGCTTGTCATTACACATTGCAACTGGTCCCAAACAAACTGAACTCGTGTCTCATCTTCAAACACTCATGGCTCCATTCGATGAACGATCGGGCGGCCTATTTTGGAATCCCGAACTACCTTGTTTGTGCGCTGACAATCTTAGAGGCGGAGGACGTGGTCAATTCGGGGTTGCAGCAACACTATACGACTTTAGAAATATTGAGGATGTTTTGAAAACAAAACGACAACAATCCATAAAGATGGAAGAATCGTTTGTATAATTGGTATGTATTTGTTCATTATTTTTTGCAATTTGCATTTCATTTCGTTTCATTTTATTTTTTCAGCAAAACCTGAAAAATGAGTCGCCGTCCTCCGCGTCGCAAATTGTTGCCTTATTCACGTCCAATGTTCGACGGGAAGCATCCAGGGCCAGTTTCGTTTCAAATCAAGCCCACACACGTGGCACTGGATCATCCGTTCGAATTTCAGATGGCCAAAGAAAAAGAAGCCAAGAGCCACATTGAAGACCCAAACACCGAAGTGATGCTGTATTTCAGATGCAGCGCAGGAGCTGATATGACTTCGCTGCAACCAGGCGATACTGTGCGCATTAAAGCGAAGAAAACGTCCGTGTACACAGTTTGTGTTATCCGCAAATGGTTTCAACCTGACCGTTACCGGTCTGGATATTGTATCGTCAGTCCAGCATCGGATTCAACACCCACCGCAACCGAGCCAGAGGCACCAACGGAAACAATTGATTCCAGTCTTGAGCTCAGCTGAGAGGGCCGGCGCGATTGCATCTCGGGCATTTACTGATCGCTTCTTTGCCAGACCAAGAACAATAAACGCTTTGTTTGCAGTAGACACATAGTCCGTATTGTGTGTGTTTTTGTAACCAGTTGGTATCCAATTTTTGTTTGAAATAAAGCGCTTGAATACGAATGTGTACCTTGCGAATTTTTGGGTTGCGTATGGGCGACGTTTCATATTGTTGACGATGTAAACATTGCCCAGAACAAGGACGAGCTCGAAAATGTGTGCATTGAGGGAGACATTGATGTTGTCCGTGATCAACCGGGAGCAAGCGCGCGTGTTCGAAACAGAAATCCGTACAACCAAGCGCAGATTCAGTGTACTGTGAGCGACATAATGGGCAGCTGAATTTGATACTTTCCCAGTTTGAAATGCAATGCGGGTGAAACCGATGACCACAGCTGATCAATGTCTTTGCACCAACGTAAACAAAGCTGCACCTACAAATGCCACAAATGTCGATTGGCTCTTCCATTGCAGCTTTAACTCCAATTTCTTTTCGTTGTGATTGATGAATTGGTTCAGCGTCGAGCTCCAAGTCAGGATCAATATCAGAATCAGAATCAGAACTCGACGGAGATGACGAGCCAAGCGACATTTCGCTATCACCGTAGCCATCGATGTCGATGTCAATGTCGGCGTCGTCTTCGTGCTTTAACATGGAGTGGTGAAAGTAACAAAAAAAAATCGGGTAATATAAAAAATGCGGGTGAAAAGTCTGACACCTATTATATAATTCATTAAAGATATATATTTTCACATTAGTTTTCGGATTCTCAAAAATCAGTCCTCACAAAACAAACCAAACCAAACCAAACAAAATGGGATCGTGTACAAGTAACACGATGGACAAATGGGCGAGGATCATGGCATGGACTGTTGTGGCCACAACGAGTTTCCTAGTCATGGTTGTGCTTGCCACACAAATTATTCACAACGACAGTGACTCTCTTGCCGACGCCTTCTCAACGTTTTACGTTTTCTTCGCATTGGTTGTACTCACACTGGTTTTCATCGGCATCTACATGTGGGGAAATAATCTCAGAGAAGAAGCAGGCGGCCAAACGAACTCGAATCATGTCATTCAAATTATTGCGTCGTTCGTCGATCTTATCTTCAGCATTTACCTCTTGCTTTTGTCCGTGATCTCGTGCTGGGACGTGACCAATCGTACATGCACCCCGTTGCAATGGCAATTCATCGTCGCCTTTCTCACTGTGCGCACGGCAGCTCAATTAGTGCGACTCGTTCTCTTGTGGTCTGGCGGGCCAGCCGTTGCAGCACAAGATTTCCTTCTTCGCGGCACCACGTCAAAATACAACAAGGTCAACCTCAATGTCGCCGACGCTTATTAAAAAAATTTTTCCTGGACGAAGAAGATTAATTCTTTGTGATAGAACGTGAATAATTGTACTAAAACAAACAATCAGGGTTTTCCTTTTTTAAGAGAGTTCATATCCAACTGCAATTGATCCATTTCCAACTTGAGCGCATGACTTTCTTCTAATAGAATCCCGTTTACTTTCCTCAAAAAAGCATGCATTGACTTTAACTCCTCTGCAGTCAGTGGTGGCATTGCATGAGTAGCCTTTTCGATTTCGTGGTATTGATTATAAAGCTTTTGAGCCAACGACTCGAAATTGCGCACGGCATTACGTAATTCCAGCATAGCAATGACAAACGGATGATCAGCTTTGGCATCGGGTACAGCTTTTTGATCCCAAATACGCAGTTGCATGGCCGGTGTAACAACACGACGTTTGAGTTGAGATACAAATGTCTTATCGCCAATCTCATAACCTGGTATGTTTAGTACTGAATATACCTCATAGGATCCAACCAAATCATTGATTCTAATCGTGTGAAAATCCCCAGGTAACTTCATGGCTTCATCGAAAAGTTGAGGGAATTTCTCCTTCAAAATAGTCATGTAGTTGCGGCAATTCTCCGGAAAAAGATGACCGAGTTTAATCATATTACAATATTGCGTGGCATCATCAGGACATATATGTTTATCGTCTGGATTAGCGGGCCTAGAAAGTGCATCTTTCCACAATATCTTGCATTCAGCCAAATAAGTTTCAGGCACAAGGTATCCAAGTAGTCGATTCCACTCACACCAAGTCTATCAATAGTTAACATTAATGCCACACACACACACACACACACACACACACACACACACACACACACACACACACACACACACACACACACACACACACACACACACACACACACACACACACACACACACACAAACACACACACACACACACACACACACACACACACACACACACACACACACACACACACACACACACACACACACACACACACACACACACACACACACACACACACACACACACACACACACACACCTTGAAAGAGGCACGGCCGATGTGAATGCGATGAGGCATCATCTCGATGAATAATGGACGCAGACCTTCGCATGCAGCACGATACTCGCCAGTAATATGTTTGTCAGCAGTATCTTCAAATAAGTCCATTTCGACTAATGTGTCGCCTTCGTTGACCATAGCATGGTCAAACACATCATATGAAGCATGTTCGTCATCCGTCGCATCAGGAAACCATTTACGTAAACAGTCTTCTAATTCCAGACAACCGATTCTCTGAAATGTCAGGTCTAATATATCAGGATTGTGCTTTGATGACATAGTAGTAACACACTGGATACAAAATAACAATGAAGTTTCAAGGTATAGTTGAGGTCTTGTATTTGGGGAAATTTACACCCGGAATATTCCATATATTTTTAGGCATTGCAAAAACAACATGGCTAGCAAAGCCCAGTCCAAGAAGAACTCATCTCATGGCACTAAACGCAAGGCAGACTCAAAACTTAAGCTCAAACAAGTTTCCAAAAAAAAGGCACCTGTGGTTGATCAAACACGTCCATGCGATAGTTTTGGACACAAGTTTCCTCAATTATTGGAGGAATTTGTCGCTGCTGGAAACGATCGCGAACTGGCATTCACTATTCCTCCTGGTTCAGGACAATCATTTAAATGGAAATGTTTAAAGGCAAACTGTGATCATCACATTTGGCCAGCGGCAGTTAAGGATCGCACGAGCGGTAGTGGTTGTGGCTTTGACGCTGGAAAACAAACATGTCCGTGTGATAGTTTTGGACAAAAGTTTCCGCAATTATTGGAGGAATTTGTCGCTGCTGGAAATGACCGCAAACTGGCATTCACTATTTCTCCAGGTTCAAAATTATCATTCAAATGGAAATGTCTAAAAGCAAAATGCGATCATGTTTGGCCAGCTGTGGTTGCTAATCGCACACGTGGTCGTGGTTGCCCTAAATGTGCGGGCAAATATATCTCCGCAGCTCCAAAACCCGTGCCAGTTGTCGTCGCAGCCCCCAAACCAATCCTTGAGGCCACGGTTGATGAGTGGTCAACTGTGCCCGAATACTGGAAATCTACAACGATGGATCTCAAGACGTTCAAAACTATTGATCACCCACTTGACGGCGTTGGTCGCGAGCGTCTCGATATTGGTAACGGCCATTTTTGGGAACAAATTTGGTTTACTGGAGATGGAGAAATTGAAGCAAAGCATGCGATCAAATGGTTTGTGCATGCCAAACATCGAATGATGCTTGCTGCTCGATTGTTCAATTCCATTTCGCCCAAGGGTATAACTAGAGTCTCGGACACCACTATGAACAGAAATCGGCTCTACACATGGGCGGAACTCGTTAAAATTGCACGAGAACTCACACCATGTCGCCTCAAGAAAATGCCAGAGTTTCTCGACACAATCAGTCAATTTATGTTAGAAATGGGCAACAAGCTTCTCAAAATTCCTGAAGAAAAGCGAAATGAAATGAAAGTTGACATGGCGATGACTATTGTTGGGAACAATGGAGATCAAAATCTTGTTGCGTCTCATGGCACTGCTTATACCTTTTTGGACAAGTGCGTATGTATCGACTGTATTATTATCAAGATGGAAACGAATTTGGAAGCTTACACCGCCTTTTTGAAACGAATGGAATCCGATCCTAACACAATTGTCATCCATGTTCTGGCGTTGCTTGGCAAAGGCATCATCAGTTCGTGTAGTGTCGTTACTCCCACGCGTGTCGAGAGTTACGCAAATGAGAAGCAACTCAAGGAGCTGCATGAAGCTATTGATAATTTCGGCTGGGCCGTTCGTCGTCTTCACACGGAGTTCACTCCTAAGTTGCCACATTTCCATCGTTTGGCCGTTTCGCGTGGTTCTGATCACGCAAATCCATGTGGTTCGGGGTTGGTTATGATTGCCAACAAATTGTACAATGTCGTGTGAACATGTATTTCTCTATTTTAATGTTGTTGTGTAAAAAAAACAAGTTCGCACTAAACGACAAGGAGAGATGTCATTTAAATTGAAATTCTGTTGGGGGTTATTTGTTCTGTTCCACATTGCATTTTCAATCGTCGCAATTATCAATATCGGAGGAAACCCTGATTTTTCGATATGGGCCACACAAGCAATCCCCTTCATCACACTAGGCATCGTCCTCGAATGGATTTACTTGTTTCACAAAATCTGGCAATCTGACCTGAAATCTAGGATTAAAGTGTTGTGTTCTCTCGGAACAACGAGTCACTTTAGCATTGCTCTGGTTTTCACTGTCAGTGGGCGTCTAACTGGATCGTTCATATTATCGCTCGTTGCGATCGGTATCTTCATTATCGGGATCACGATCTTCTACATTTTAATCGATGAATCCAAACCCAATAATCCAATTGTGCTAGCTGAGCCTAACATTAATGCCGTTGCTGCCGCCGATTTGGTGATGGCCATCGAACCGAATATCGTTGCAGAAGAAATCGTGTCAATGAGCAGAGGAGAAGGCGAAGAAGAAAGAGACGTCGACTCCAGACATATTACTTCACATTCCTCGTCTGTATCATCGGTATCATCAATAGACAGCGCCTTGTATTCATCATATGCGGTGGTGTCCCCGGTAATGTCACAAATAGAGTCTCACTCCGCCCAAATGCCAGCTTCTGCTTCTTCTTCTGCAGCGTCCTTATCTGAATCAATCCCAGTTGGAAATTCATTTATTAATTCATTGAATTCGATTGATATCACTCCCTAGTTATTAAATGTGTTTGAAGAGCAAAACTAATTTGAAATTTTTTTACACCCGGAAAATTTCATATAATCCAATTTTTGTTACATTTTGGCGGGGTTGGTGGCATTAGGCTTAGTCCCTGCAGTTAGGGTATTCCACTTTTTTGACATTTGACATTGACCAAAAATTTTGTTTGTGTCGAGGGTGTCAAGTGACAAAAATGTCAGACGAAACCCCTATCTGCAGGGGATAAGCCCTTTGGCATGTACTTTTTTAGTGTCAAACATAAAAACATCAAACAAGAATGACAAAACGGTCGATTAAAAAATTATTATTTTGTCGGTTTCATGAATTTCAGTTGGGAGATGGACACCGTCCGTATGGACATATTTTTCACCCAACATAAAATGTAACATTTTTGGGAAGTATGGGACGGAGGTGGGATTTTGAAATTTTTTGACCTAGGTCTATATTACCATGACCCCCCACGTAAACCCGAAAAATTTGGGCGAAATTTCGAAATTTCGAAATTTTTACACCCGGAATTTTCCAAATTTAATTTCGAAATTTACTTTCAAAGTGCCAAATTTGGTGTACAACAAACAATCAGTTTAGTCGTGATAGTAATAGTCTGTGTCTATTTCATTTTCTTCATCTTCATCGACTTCTTCAATGTCTTTAGGATCCATTCCCAACTCATCAATCAATCCCGTTCGATCAACAGGCAATTTGTTGCCATAGCTGTCTTTCTCGTAGTTTATTAATCCGTCGAGCATTTTAGCATGAGCTTCGACTTTGTCCTTGGCATAGCAAATCATAAACACGCCTTCGCGACATCCGTATGAATTGAACACATTGCGACTTAGATGAATGAAAAATGCTTTGCGCTGTTGAGTCTTATTCTCTTCTCCCTTGGCTGAAGTTGCGTCTGTTTTCTTCTCTATGACCGAGTCCGTTGTATCCATAGATGCAGCCTTTTTTTTGGGGTGGTGTGTGGAGTGTGTATATGTATTTTTTAATTTCTTAAGACTTTATGTTTAAAAACACCGCCACTTGATAAAAAAAAGTTAACAACCTCTCCCTCCCACCAGGCCACACCTCCATGCGAATCACAATTGCACTATTTGTTGGAGTTGGTATCCTGGCCATTTCAATATGTGTGTCATTTATGTTCACTGACAATCGTTTTGGTCGCTACTTCATCCATACTCCGGAGCAACCGTATGACGGCATGCCAAAACAGCAGAATTTTTTTTTCATCGATGTGATAATGGCTACGGCACCTCCAAAGCCTTCTTCAACTGAAGAACAGGAACAAGCACAAATACTCAATGAATGGCTTGATCCGACTGAAGAAAAGATAAGCATACTCAGTGAATGGGCTAATCTACCCAAACCAAAAGAAGAAGAGGAGTGGGTTGACGATGCTTACTTTATCAGATGGTGTGACATGCACCCCAATATGGTACTTTATGCTCATGTGCGTCAAGCTGATTTTCGCATCGATGAACTTGAATTTTATACCACCGAGTATCACGATTTACCTCCAACTAGTTTGGTCTTGAGAAGAGATATACGCAATTTGTGCCACTTCAATTATTCTCATGGATCTACATCGTTTGCACATTATGTGTCAAACAGTAAAGACTCCCATGCTAATGATTGTCGCCCAGGCGAATCTTCACCATATGAGAATCTTGGAATCATTTCGCTATTTTATGAGGATCCTCGTTTTGGTGTATACAAACAAATTGATTGTTCCGACGGAACAATATTACTGGCTCGCAATAAAATGTAAGTTTTGTTTTTTTTTGTTGAATATTTAACGTTTGGAATATAATGCGTTGTTTGTTTCCCAGTGGAAAGATCGAGTGGTGCGGTCTGTTCCCATCGGATGAGCGTTGTCCGACCAACACCGATTCGAACTAAGGATCCCATCTCGCTCATTTCGCTGACACCATCACCAACCAGTTCACCAACCAAACCATCGGGCAGTGTGAACACCAGTGTGCATGTTCGTCACATCGAGTCTGTTAAACAGTTATCACGTCGTCCTCGCAAACCACTCAATGGCATTGATTGACTGATTAGTGTGTGAAAACTAGCATCATGTGTTCACTTGGTTTATTTGAAATTAGAAAAAAAGAACTTTTAATTTCCTTCCCCCTTGCAAACAAACAAACAAAATAATGGCTGATGCGTTTTTCCAACACCCGCGTCACAAACGTGCCAGTTGGGACGATACTAATAGCCGTTTCGTAATTGACAACAAGCCTCAATTTGAGGGACTGTTGGACCCGCTGAAACGAAATTTCTATTCGAATTACGATAGCAAAATTGCTTGGGAGAATCGCACTGATAAGAGTGTGACTAAAAAACGGAAACGAGCAAGCAGCAAAGGCAAAGACAAAGGCAGCAAAAAGAAAAAGTTCAAAAAGGGGTCGCTCAAAAAAAGGAAACCCCATTATGCAACCTACGGTCAAGGTCGCGGCCGCAAACTGCACAAACAAATTGAAATGTTTGTCGAGTGCGAAACGGGTGTTTGTAAAAAAACGTTCAAGTCTCGTGTGAAAAACATTGAAGACGCTGTGTTGGCGGTAATTGAACAAATCAAAGCGGACAAGTTAGAACCGTGGAAAAGTGAAGTGGTTATTTTCGATGAAAAATTGGGGATCGCCACACGCATTGACTTGACGTGCAAGCACATTCCTACAGGCAAGTTGGTTACAATTGAATTAAAGTTCGGATTTGAAGGATACGCCAATGTGTCAACTGGCAAAATGTTTTCGCCGTTACACAAATGGCCTAACCACGCAGCCAATCAATGGCAATTGCAGAAACTGATGGAGGTTCACATGATGATCCGATACTATGGCTGTAAAACAGAGACACTCATGCCTTGGATCTGGTGGGTGAACTTTGACACGGATGCAGGTAAATACGTGGTGACCAAACACACGTTAAACGCCCAAACAATGGAATCGCATGCTGCCGTGTACAAAGCATTGGAAACCAGGCGAAATAAGTAAAATGTGAAATTAAGGTTTGTGTAGACAAAAAAGAGGATGTAATAAATTTGTTATTTCACTCGTTTTGCCCATCTTCATCTCTTTATTTTAAAAGAGCTTGACAGAGCATTTTTTTTCACCCGGAATTTGACATATACCTATTTTTTTTTGATTCGGAATTGAACCATGGCCGATTCGTCTGAAGTTGCGCTTGATGATATCGCGGATACATTGAAGATGCCTGAGTTGCAAATTCAAGGCGAGAATGCAGCCAAACTCAACAAGATGTCGAAAAAATGCAACAAAATGCTTGCAACGTTTAACATTCAAACCTATATGCAAAAGCTACCCGGTTACATCAAGCATTTCACGGACATGGCCAATACAACAGCACAAACACTGCAATCGCATCAAGCTATTGTCCTCAAATTCAACGAGAAATACGCACCGTCCGGGGCTGGAGTGCAAATTGAAATGACACTGGGCGTTCAACATTTCCTTCAACAGCTGCAAACTCGGTGGCGCGTTTTGGATGACTACTACAAGCAGCAATGTTGTAAGCTTGAAGAACTTGTGAAGATACGCGAAAAATACAACGACTCGAAACAATTGAAGACTACCGACGTTAATTTGGCAGGAATGCAGATGGACATTGTTTCGCCGTGTTTACAGGCTGAAGAAAGTCAAAAGAGAGAAGCAAGTCGCCGAAAAACAATGCAAAGGAAACTTGTCAGTTTGGAAAAGAAAGCCAACAAGTTTCTTGAATCGCGTGGCAAGCGTCGCAAGTTATCACCCAAAAAGGAAGAACCTCCTAGCAAATCGTCTCGTCCTGCGCAACCCGGGGAGGAAACCAAAGAGGAGATGATTGACCAAGAAGAAGAAGAAGAGGAAGTGATGGAATGCGGCACGGTTTAACGTGGGATGAAAAATGAAACTCGTGTTGTACATTACTCGAATATAACAATTATAAAATCTAAAATTGATTACATTAGTGCCCTTTGCTCAGGTTTGCTTCATTAACGAAACTCCCCACACCATCCCCCACATACACACACATGATCCTATCAATAAGATAGATCTTTTTGTCCGTTTGTATCTTTGACAAATATATAAAAAATTGAAACAAACTCAATTCTAACTTCAATTTTCTCTCTCTTCAGGCTGCTTCTGCTGCTGCTGCTGCTGTTTTAATTTGTTGTTTTTTGCTGCTTCTGCTGCAAAAACAACAAACTAAAAACAAAAAAAAACCAAAACAAACAAACAAGGATTGTTTTTAAGTTTCGCAAAACAAAACCAAATAAATTGAACAAGCCATGTCAACGCGTGTTCACAGAAATCCTCCTGCAAATTCGGAGCATTACTTCGACGAACACCCCCGTCAAACATCCGGTCATGCCGGCTCAATGGGAGGTTATAACCTCACAGACATATGGGGGGGACAGGGTCCCTATAAAACTGACCCGACCGACGGCCTGTCAGTGGCCAGCAGACCTTTGCCTTCTGCATGGCACGGCGAAAGTGACTGGTTGCGCACAGTGATTGAAGACAAAATCCCTGATGGTGATGTTTTCATTTCCACGGTGATTTTGCCGATGCGACGTGTGAGAAACACCAAAAAATTCCGATTTGATCAACTCATTTTCAACCCGCACATTGTGCAACCCGGTCCCGAAGAGACGGCACCGCCGCTCGTTACGAGCCGCATGTCCTCGAAGAAAGCCTATGTCGAGCGATACCAACTCGGTATCAAGGTCGAACACGGCTTTGCCGAGACAGAGGCGGGTCGTGAACAGTGGGCCGGGGGGTTCCAGCAGATCATTACCGCTACTCAGCGCTTTTGTGAGCTGCGCGGCTTGTCCGCATTGTTGCGTGCCAAAAATTTTGCCTATCAGTGGCAACAACAACACGGCATTGCCTACAGTGGCAAACGCCAGGAAATGAGCTGGGCCAACGTGAAAGAGCTCGAGGTCTGGATGACCGGAGCTTTGCAAAAATACCCCAATTCTTTGCAAATCATCGTGGGCATGGCCAAAAAAACCATGGGAGCCTATGGCGTTTACCCAAAAGCCTTAATTGTTTCACAGGCCATGGAATTTTATGTGCAACATGCGCGTGAGGAAATCCTTAACGTTATGTTTTCGGGCGGCAATAGCAGCGCACAGCTGACCAAAAAAGAGAGACCCATCTCTGTCTTGCCTGATGTGAAAATGGCTGTGTTCACTGCCAAACCCATTTCAGTCCGTGCTGACGCAGAGTCCATTATGCTTTTGAGCAGATGGCGCCGTTATGGAGGGTATGTGATAGCTGTTGATTCAGGAAGTCAGAATGCAGCGCGTCCTTATCGCAGCTCCGATCGTACAATTGAACGCTACGACGAAAAAAACGACAAGCCTGATCCAATTGATCTCGAGAAGGACATTGCCAATTGCCGTCGCTTCAATGATGGAGATGGCCGCTTGAACAGCACACACCAACTTCTCGCCGACAAACTCAACGCAGACGGTGGCGTTGGTCAATACGCCCGCTCTGTTGACGAAGAACAGTATTACAAAAAGAGTCGTGGCGCTATTTTGGGCAGTCGCAACAATCAAGACGGTTTGCTTCAAGCTAATGATGGTGCAAACAGCGACATGGATGAGAATGAAGATGGTGATGGAGATGATGATGACGGCGACGCTGGAAACCTTGGAAACGAATCTGATTCTGATGACGACGGTTCCGGTGGTGGCGGTGGTGGCGCATCACAAGCCCGCCCTATTAATCCATCCGGCTCTCTCAATCGCACACCTGAAAACAAACTGGTTGATTGGAGTGTTTATTGGGCCCCCAGTGCAAATTCACCCAATGAAGGCACTTACCGTGTTATCAAGCGTTTCGGTGACATTGAGCCCGCATTTTTGAGCCGCAAAGTGCTCAGTAATTTGGCCGAATCCGCTCAAGGCTACTTCAACTTTGACCAAGTGTGGAAACGCGAATTTGCTGACGGCATGGATTTGATGACTGAAATTAACGCCGCGGTGCCCAATGACGTCTACTGGAAGGGCCTCATGGATGAAGAGACCAATGCAAAAGCTCTTGCTCAGCGTTCGAGCGGTCACTCTGTTAACCTCAGCGGAGGAGATCATCCGTATGGAATTTTCAATTTGTGCGAGCGCCAAGCCAAGATGCCTGCGCTGCCATTCGGTTACGCCAACTACGCGGGCATGAGTTATTTGGCCAGCAAAGAACACGAACAAGTGAACGAAAAGGGCAATTACATGGGATGGAACATGCGCATCTTCGTCCGCGCCGGCGCCTTTATGCGAGCGTTTGAGGCCTTCTTTGCCAAGTGCAAAGTTGTTGTCGGTGAAAGTCCTTTCTTCAACCCCACCTATCGTTTCGCCAACAACGTTCCGCACAGACTCAACACTGAAACTGCTGAATCCAAACAAGGATTCTTTGATCAATTGTTCAAGGACCACGGCGGAGCCATTTTCTTCAAAGTTAGTGGACCCAGTGCGAAATCTTCTTCTTCTTCGGGTACTGGAAACGTCGAAGATGCGCTGTCGATTAAAGGCGGATCAGAAGAAGAGAAGGTCGATAAAACTGCTGGAGGCAGCGGAAGCGGATCTGACAAGGCTCAGATTCCCGGACGCGATGGTCAATTGGACCAAGATGTTCAAGCGTACGAGGGTGACCGGGAACGACTTTTCAAGTCTCTGTCTGCCAAAACTGATTTTGGTGCCAAAACAAAGGACGCCGAGGCCGGGTTGCTGAAACAACTGATTAATGAGATCATTCAGATCCATGCAGGCCGTTCAGGCACAAACCACGACCAATTTGTCGCCTTTGACAAGGCGTTTCTCGCCCCTCTCTACAATGCCAACAAGAAAATCAAATTCTCTGACCTCAAAGTCAAACTTGCCAATATCCGCACGAGTGCCACTAAGGCCCCTACAAGTGGCAAAGAGCCAGCCAAATCCACTGAAACTATGTGGTTGGTCACCCCTTTGACTCACCCTGCAAGCACACACCCGTTCAACTCACAACTTGCGGCCATTTCTGATCTCTCGAGCATTCATTTGTTGAAACCTCAACTTCTCAATTCGGCGAACCAAGACGAGGCATTTGATTCGTTTGAACGATCTGCCGGGCGCAAAAATTACAACTGGGCGACATCAACGAATATCCGCAACCCTCTTCTCTTGCCTGTTCACACATACGGCACAAAAGATGTCGTTGGTGACCGTTACCGCAGTTCTTTGAAAAAAACCGGAGCAAAGTCTCGCGACGATGATGACGAGTTGGCTTTTCCAAGCCTTGGATCGCGCCGCACCGGTTCTTCGGTCAAGGGACCGGCCGCGAAAAAAGTCCGCAAGACAGCCGGAAAGAGCTCTGGTTTGGGCATGCCTCGATTCACTGGACCCAAGGTTTCGTATGGTGGAAATGAGGAAGAAGACGAAGATTTAGACACTGGATTCGGTGAAGATGACGACGACGAAGATGATCTTGGTGCCAATTTCTACACGGCTGCAAGTGCCACCTCCAAGGCGAAATCAGACGCAAGCCTGAGTTTCCGTGGCACGCTCGGCGGTGGTCTTTACAGCACGCCCAACATGCGTCAACGTCACAACATGGTTGAAGCCGAGCCTGATCACATTTCACGCGTCTTCTTACATCTTTTCCTGAGTCTCGAAGTCTCCAGCTTCACACTGACGCGTTTCGTGACCAATCACATCCGAGTACCCTTGAATTTCTTGATCTGCAACCCGTACATCACTCGCAAAATGGACTCCATGATCGTGGTTGTCCCTGGTGATTCAACTGGATCCACACTGTGGGGATTCTCGAGTTTTGAAGTCGGTGATGATCCGCGCACGGGCGTCAGCTGGGGCTCTTACAACGTTTACCTCGCTTCAATTGTGCACACAGACAAGAACGTCATGGTGTTACGCGATGTGTTTATGGCCGGATACGGTGGTGGCGCAGAAACTGTCTTCTTCCGCAACAACAATCAATTCAAAACTGACGGCAACCACACGGCGCAAACCATGGTGTTTGCAGAGCCAGCCACTCAAACCGAGTTCCCCACTTGCTTGGATTTGTCTGGTCAATTCCAGGCATCTGCAGTTGGCCCTGAACTCATGAGAACCATCAAGAACGGCAACAAAATGCATCACTCGGCCGCGACATTCTACAATGTCATGTACGGTGGCTTCAACGCGCGTCAAGAAAACGCCTTCACTGGAAAATTCTTTGCTCAATATGAAAAACAAAATAGCATGTGCTGGCAAGACTGGCAACGTGTCTGGGACACACAGCAGGGCGCGTGGAAAGTCATCCCCAACAAAGGTCACGCCGGCTCCACATTCGTTGGTGTCGCCAAGTACCGCGCTGGTCTGCCCCTATCTGCACCTCTTCACAGCGACGATCCAACATATCGCGGCGTTCAAGTTGTGGCTTCGGGCTAATCTCGCTCTTGCTTTTGCTCGTGCATTGTTGCAAACAAACTTAGTCGTATGGAGATAGGAAGCTGTATGTGTTAGTTGAATGGATACGAAAGTGTCTTTGTTTTAATTGTTGTTTTTTGGTTTGGAAAAACGAAAAAAAAGATCATTTCTTCCTCCATTCTCCCTGAGCATATTCAATATGTCATATGAAAAGTGAGATTAACACATACGAATGATATGAAAAAAAACTTGTTTGTTCTTTTTCAAATTACTTACACGCACACGCACATACACTAACGAGATGTTATTGCAATCTCCGCTCCCATGTGGCTCGCTCAACAGAGCAGATAAGAATTTCCCTCCCACGTTACTCGCTGTGCGTACTCCTGAACTAGTGGGATGCGATTCGCACAATTACTTTCACAATCATTGGCTTCCTGTCTACCGCAAGATTCACGACAGCCGTGAAAGATTACTTCAAACGGTACCCACCATGTTTGGTTGGCGATCGGGTGCGGGTGTATGCACTTTAACTCAATTCGAGTTCAATGGATACAATTATGAAACAATCATGGCACTGCATGCTTGTGCGGTTGGTCTCTGGAATGCTGGTGCGCAACAGGCCGCAGCCGGCGATATCATAAGCAGTATTACCTGCATGAAAAAAGCGGCAGGAATATATCGATTCGTCGTGGACGACTTACTTTCACGGTTTGGGTTCATTCCCCCAGACGGACCGGTTGAATTGGATGTTGGTTTTACCATGGCCATGTCTGATATGTGTCTTGGTGAAATGCAGTTCAAATTGGCAGCCCACAAAGCTTCAGTCGACGCCGCTAATCAAACTATTCCTGGTCTTTACATGGGTTGCTTTCCTGTGTTTACGCGCTGCGTTAATGTGTTTGACAAAATCGCCAAGAACTTATCTCCAACTATTCTCAAGTTTGCGTATGACCGACAACGCGATTCATATATGAATTCGCTCGAATTTCAAATCAACTCTCTTAAAGACCCTGAAGGCGGCGCTTATGACGTGTCTCGAATCACTGCCATGCTTGAAGTTCGCATCAATCAAATGCCCAGTGTTTCCATTCGCAAACTTATTGAAGCCAAGCGAGATAAGTTAATGGCTTCAACTAGACGGCTCGGCGGTCGTATGATGGACGGCGGGTTGACTGACGACGATGGCGCCACTAACCCAACACCCAAGCTCCCACAAATTGAATTCAAAGAACCCATCCAATACATCCCTTTTACTTTGGCTCAAACTACTGAGAATAAGAGGGACGACAGCTTCAAAGACGCGATTCTTTCATTGATTGTGGCTTTCGACGGTGGGCGCGGGTGGCCTCTCACAATGGACAAGGTGATTCAAGTGCTAGGAGTGTGCAAGGCACAAGCAGATGAAATTGAACATAGTAAACGAGTGTAAAAAAACCGAAACGGTTGTTTGTTCTCTTTCTCTCGAATTGAAAAAAAAAGAATCATTCATTTGTTTCGTTAATGGTCAAACTGAACTTCGCGGATGATTTGTGAATCATTGCCTTGAATTTTCTTGAGAACAACTGAACAAGGTCGAACTTTTTCGGAAGAACCACGCGGAAATTGAACATTGAGTTCGTTGTACATTGCGTGGGTTGGAATCGGAAGGAGATAACCCGTGTCGGTAAAGTTGGGATTGGCATGTTTGAGTCCTCCTTTCGAAATCGGATGAAACGTACCAACTTTCGAGAAAACCCGCTTATACGTATGGAAATAAACTAATCGTCCTCCTTGTCCTTCCATCATATCTGTGTGACCACGTCCTTGGACAATGAATACTGGCCGAAACTCTTCCGTGTTAAGGATGTCCATATCCTCCATAACCTTGGCCAGCACATCCGAAGAAGGGTTACGATAAATCCGATGTTCGATGAAGAGATCGAGCTTAGGGTCGCCGTCAATCAGGTTATCGAAGAGTCGGAATACCACCTCATAGATTTCATCTTCTTCGCCTTTTTTTGGACTCAGCAACCAAAGGTAGAAACGCCGTGCCAGATACGCGAACCAAATGACCGCAAAACCAGCAACCAAGTGCATGAACAAATTCATTGAATGCAATAACAGTTTAGCAATAGACATCCAAATGGATTCGAATAGGCGATGAATCATCAATATTGACGTTGTGTCAGCAAAAAATGTTTATTTGTCAAATTCCGGGTGTAATTTGTGAAACCCAGAATTTATCCGTTTATCGGTAAAAAAAACCCAAAGCTCTACTATTCATCAAACCGAATATGTCATCTACCACCGCACCCAAGGCTACTGACAATAAATGCTTTCGATGTGGACAACTGGCTGCAAAACGATGTTCAGTGTGTATGGCGTGGACGTGTTCCGCCGAGTGTTACAAATTGGCGTATGAAACACATTCAAAAGTGTGTCGTCCGCTGCCCACATCTGAGCAATTTGTCAAATCTATGCCACCGGGCACTGATTTTCTAAGGGAGTACAAACTTCCTTTGTTCAATGGCGTCGCTTATATTATTATCCCGCGCCTTGCTGACCCTCTCCCTCATGGGTTCTTGTGTCTGGACGACAAAAAAACTCGTCTTGAGTTGGGGATGAAAGAAGAAGACGAAGAAAAGAATATCAAGGCTCTGGGTGGCAAGTGCGCAATCAAAGCAGTCGAATATATTCAAATGATGCGTCAGTTAACGCCTGACCAATTGAAAGCAACACTTGCGGCTGCAGCTAATATTGCGAAACGCGATTCGACCAATCAACAATAAAGAAAGGTGCGTAAACAAATGAATTTTTTCTTCTCCCATTCACACGCACACACACACGTCAGGTTGAATTCATGCGTCTTCACGTAATTGGAATCCGCAGCCAGATTTCGACTGTTTGTGTCTGGGTAGCACAAAAGGCTTCAAGGTCAAGTGATCGGAGACTTCTGCCGATAATGCGTTGAATATTGGATCAATTGCCCCTTTCAAAATAATTGCGTTGAGTTTGATTCTGAGAACAATTATCGTTTTTAATGTATGTTCGATTGAAGCATCAAGGGAAAAATCCTGTTTCAATAACCATTGTTCTCCTCCTCCGTGGTCGAGCACATTTCCCCAGAATCTGTCACCAAAACTGTCCAATCGGATTTCAGCCCATTGAGTAAACCGTTGAAAAATCCCGGCACAATAAGATCCATTGAACAATACGTAATGTTCGTTCCAAAGACAAGAATGCCCAGGCAAGCCCGTGTCGTCGGTGAATAACTGTAACACTTGGTCAATCATCATCGGGTTCATTAAATTTCCATAATCCCGTCGAAGCTCAATAAACTCCAAATAAGCATCGATATTTTTTCGTCGTAGGTCTCGCCATCGGAAATAGTAATTATCCAACTCACCAAATACCATATTGTCGAAAGGATCGACAAAATGTAAAGGTTTGCAGGTTGCAGTAACTCCAACAACCAACAATAACATGTAGTAACGCATCATCCACCCAAAGTTAATCAACACTTTGAAAATAAATTTCGAAAAATTAAATTTGGAAAATTCCGGGTGTAAAAAATTTCGAAATTTCGAAATTTCGCCCAAATTTTTCGGGTTTATGTGGGGGGTCATGGTAATATAGACCTAGGTCAAAAAATTTCAAAATCCCACCTCC